>ERZ827496.46-NODE-46-length-154769-cov-7.358293_pt1 | contig 154769 bp, 142 predicted proteins | sample MGYA00519769_ERZ827496 | MGnify/ENA primary metagenome ERZ827496 (study PRJEB31778, sample SAMEA3449327) | human gut metagenome | biome: human gut; feature: human-associated habitat; material: faeces | place: United Kingdom | collected 2010/2012 ...
TTCCGCTACATATATATATCCACTTATATAATCTTTATCTCCACTTTGTATTACTCTTATTTGATTTATTTCCGTATTTATTGTTCCAATATATAAACTATTGTCATTAAATTTTATATTATTTTTATTAATTATAACTTCTATATTATCTGTTGTTGTACCTACTTCACCCTTTATTGACATTTTAGCTATTTGTTTTTTACTATTTTCTTCTGCTATATTATTTGGATTTATTAAATCAACCTCTATATAATATTCTTTTGTTTTGTCTATTTTTTCTATATTAACATCATAGTAATAGCCAATTCCATTTTCATAATTTACATACATATTCTTTTGTACTTGACCATCAATTGATTTTAATATCATTTTTGGCATTGTTGATGGTTTCTTACAATTATTTTCTACCCATTCTGCTATATAAATATTTCCGCTTATATAATTTTCTCCTTTAGCATTTTGGATTATTTGCATTTTATTTAATTCTGTATTTATTACACCCATATAGTTTAATACAAAACCATCATTTTTTGCATTCACTGTAATACCATCAAACTTTCCTATTTCTTTATTTCCAATAACTAATTTTTGTGTCTTATTTTTAGAAATATTATCTTCTGTAGTTAATGTTATTTCTATGTAATATTCTTTTGATGTATCTAAATATTGTATATTTTTATCAAAATAATATTTGGTATTTCCTTCATAACCTACATATGCTTTTAAATTAACAGTTCCATCTGTTGATTTTAAACTTATTTCTGGCATTGACCTTGGATTTCTAAAAATTCCATTTACAATTTCTTCTATATTTACAAATCCTGCTATATAATTTTCTTGTTGTCCATTTTGCACTAATTTTACTACTTCAACATTTGTTTTTATATCTCCAGAATATTCTCCTTCAGAAAATACAATTTTACTGCTTATTGTTTTTACTATTCTATCTTTATAATTTTGTTTTAAAATTTTATTTGGTAATGATACTTTTTGAATTTTCTTTGATTCTGGAGCAATATTTTTGCTTCCTGTTAATTTTGATTCTATATAATATTCTTTATTTAAATCTAATTTATCTATATTAGTATCAAAATAATATCTTATTCCACTTTGATAGCTAACAAACATTTCTTTACTTACTTTTCCGTCTGTTGATTTTAGTGTAATTTGTGGTATAGTTGAAGGCTTTCTACAATCGTTTCCAACCCATTCTGCTATATCTATATATCCTCCTATGTAACTATTTCCTGATTGATTTTGTATGTAATCCAATGTATTTATAGCAGTATTTATTGTTCCATAATAATTCCTTCTAAATAATTCCTTATTTTTTATAATAGCATTAGCATCTGCTTCAGCCATTTTAGTTAACATACTGTCATTTAAATAATTCATTCTATCATATGGATTATTTATGAATGCATGCTCTATCAAAACTGCTGGTATATCTTTATGCATTGGCCAACTTATAATTCCATAATAATCAGCAACAGTTCCATCAGAATATCTATCATAATCTTTTCCCACTCTTACTTTCGGTGTACTTGAATATGAACGAACTCCTACCTTTCTCAAATTATTTAATATATCATTTCCTAAAATACTAGAATATTCATAATATCTTTTTTGAGCTCTACTATGTGTAACATAAACTTCTGCTCCTGAAAGATTTCCTACACCTTCACTAGAATTTATATGAAAACTTACTAATAAATCTGCATTATTATTTTGTGCATTTATTGCCCTTTGCTCCCTATTTAAATCTTCACTAAAATCTTTAGTAAGCACTCCTGTTACTCCAGAAGTTTTATCTAATATTGATTTTACTCTTGTTGCTAATTTCCATGTCAAGTCACTTTCAACTAAATCTCCTGACATCGCTCCTGGATCATTTCCACCATGTCCTGGATCTAACGCTACCACAACATCTGTATTAGCAGCATATACGTTTGAACTAACAATTATTAAAACTAATCCAACTAATAAGATTAAACATATTTTTTGTAGTTTATTTTTCATATTACACCCCTTCAATAATTAAAATATTTATCAAATATATTTTATATTTTATGAATAAATTTGTCCATATTTTTTTGATATTTTTTATCTCATTTTTAAATATAATTTAACATCTATTGCTAATAAAATTCTTTTCATTAATTGCTTAATATTATCAACCTTTATGTTTTTATACATTTTTCTTTGTTTTATTTCTTTTATATATTCTTTTTGGTCTTGCTCATTTAATGTTTGTGTTTTTAATATCACTGAATTAGTATAATATCTTTTTACAAATTGCTTTGTTTCTTTTTTTATATTATATTTTTCGATATGCTCTATCATATAGTCATAATGTGCAATCATATCTTTTGCACGTAATTTATTTTTATTATAATCATTATCACGTGTTAAACTATTATCTGTTTGTAGATAATTATATCCATAACAATTAGTTGATACAAATGTTTTAGCATTTACTATTACTAATGATGTTAGTCCAAAATCTTCGTGATATCTTAGTCTATATTGAAAACCATTTTCTATAAAATATTCTCTTCTATATAAATAAATACAAGCAGGATCCATAAATTTATCTGATACACATAACTTTTTATATGCCTCTTCTCCTGAGCATTCATTAAACACTGGGCCATTTACTAATTCTATAATTTCTTTCTTGTTATTCACTAGTTTTAGTTTAAATTTGATTATGTCTATTTTTTTGTCCATATATACTTTTAAGTCCTCATATGTATTACTATCTAAATAATCGTCAGGGTCAATAAAAGATATGTAATCACCTTCTGCAAATTTAACCCCATAATTTCTAGCAGATGCTAGTCCACCATTTTCTTTTTTAAAATATTTTATTATTAAATTCGGATTATTTTTCTGATACTCTTTTATAATCTTTTCAGAATTATCAGTTGCCCCATCATTAATAATAATTATTTCAAAATTCTTCATTGTTTGTACTTTAATACTATTTAAACAATGTTCAATGTATTTTTCTACATTATATACAGGTATTATTATGCTTAATTTAGATGACTTCATATCTTTTTCTCCAATTTTAATATTCTTCAGATAATCTTACTATTATTTTATTATCCACTAATTTTATTGACTTTTCATTTGGCCAAATTTTCATATTATTCTCTTCTACATATTTTTTTGCATCTTCAAATTCTGCAACAGTAGGTTGATTTAATTTGTAACCTAATATATTTAAAAACGTTATTCCTCTTGAGTTTACTCCATAAATATATTCATAATCAAATGTAAAAAATGATGAGCCTATTACTTCACTTTTTAAGTACACATTTTTTAATTGTTTTTGGTGTCTACCTACAAATATTATTGTATAATCTTCTTTAGGATTATACCAATCTTTTGATTCAATTTTACTCATTAAATCATATGCAAATGCTTCATCATTTTTATATTGAACATCTACAGTATTAAATAAGTTTGCAGTATTGTAAGATTGTGTATAAGCTAAAATACAAACTAACACAATAAAGGCATTTTTTAACCATTTCATTTTATCTATTTCTGATAAATATATAACTGTATACATTATTACTATTGCCGCTACAAATGAATAATTAAATTGAGTTCTTTTTAATTGGTCTACACCTGTTATAATCATAATATAAAATGGCGCTGCTAATAATCCAATTATAGAAATAATGACACCAATTTTTAATTTTTTCTTTTTACATAAATATATTATAAAAATTACTAATATAAAAATACTTATTACATATCCAATATTGTAGAATATTCCTTCACATTTTATTACTGATTTTACACATACATATATATTCTTTAAACATTGTGTAATACTATCTGTTAACCAAGCCATTTGCAAATAAGATGTTGAATTTCCTTTTGAGAGCATTTTTCCTATAAGAAAATACCCTAATGCTGCTATTAAAAATATTCCTATTTGTTTTCCAAGATATTTCCAATTATTATTGTTATCTTTTAAAACTTTTAATAAATAGCATACTACCACAGTTACTATATATAACAATATTACTGATTGATATACTCCAAATGAAAGAATTAACATTCCTATTGATATTGAATAATATAATATCTTTAGGATTTTATTTTCTACTTTGCTTGCTTTATCTATTATTAGCAATATTATTGGTATTAAAAGTACAGTAAAAGCTACACTAATATTTTGTAATATAAAATTATATTGTTCTGCAAATATAGGATTTGTTACAAATAGTATAGGAAATATAAATTGATATTTTAGAAATTTTTCTTTATACTCCTCTTTTGTATATGTATAAAACAAATAATTAAACCATATACTATATGCTATAATTAAAATTACAGTTAAGAAATTAGAAACAAATATTGGTAAAGAACCCATTTGGAATATTTTATTTAATATTACTAATCCCCATCTATTTAATGATATTAACCAATTCCATCTTCCTATTTTTCCTATTTCACTAATATATATTTCGGTATCAATAGAAAAACTTTGGCTTATTATTCTTTCACCAAATGCAAATATTATCACACTTATAATAATTATTATAGAATATTTTGATTTTTTTAAATATTTCACAAAATTATTTTCTTTATCCACACTAATTTTCTCCTTTTATTTTTTCTCTTAATTTCCACCATTTTGAATTTTTTATGGCTTCTAATTCTCTTTTATAGTTATCTATTTCTTTTACAGCCTGCTCAAATTCTTTTTTAAATCTTGCCTCATTAGTTTCTAAATCTTTTTGTTTTTGCTCTATTTCTTTTTTTAATTTATCATTTTTTTGTTTCTCTTTTTTTAAAACATATTGATATTCTGCCTCTATTCCTTGTTTTTCTAGTTTAAGATTAGAAATTTCTTTTTCCATTTTTAATATGTTCTCTTCCATTGCACATCCCCCTAGATATTCATTTTACAAACTCCAATATTCAATTTTCTCTTTTTCAATTTCATTTTTATTGAACAATCCTTTTATATCAAACAATATTGAAGTTTCATTTAATTTATCTTTTATATCTTGAATTGACATATTTTTATATTCATTATGTGCAACAGCAACTATTAAAGCATCGACCTTTTCATTTGAATTTTTTTCAAATTTCACCTTATATTCTTGTTCTACTAAATTTAAATCTGCATTTGGATCATCAGCTAAAACCTTTAGTCCCTCTTTTTGTAATTCTTTCACTATATCTATTACTTTAGAATTTCGAATATCATTTACATTTTCTTTAAAAGTAATTCCTAATATTCTTACTTTTGCATCTTCAGGTTTAATTCCCTTAACTTTTAATCTTTCTACCAAACTTTGTACAATAAATGAACTAATTTCTTCATTTACTTTTCTAGCATTTGATAATAATATTGATTCATATCCCATATCTTTTAATTTTGTAATTAAATAATATGGGTCAACACCTATACAGTGTCCTCCAACTAATCCAGGGCGAAAATTTAAAAAGTTCCATTTTGTTGATGCTGCATCTAATACATCATTTGTTTCTATCCCTAGTTTATGACACATCATTGCAATTTCATTTGCAAATGCAATGTTAACATCTCTTTGACTATTTTCAATAACTTTTGCTGCTTCTGCTACTTTTATAGATGTTGCTTTATGTATTCCGTTTTTCAAAACACTATTATATAATTCTGAAACATTTTCTAATGTTTCTTCATCCATTCCTGAAACAATTTTTGTTATATTTTCAAATTTATGTACTTTATCTCCTGGGTTAACTCTTTCTGGAGAATATGCAATTTTAAAATCTTTCCCACCTTGCATACCAGAAAATTTTTCTAATATTGGCAAACATATTTCTTCAGTTAATCCTGGATATACAGTAGATTCATATATTACTATTGCTCCTTTTAGCATATTTTTTCCTACTATTTCACTTGCACTTATTACTGGTGTTAAATCAGGAGTTTTATCTTCATTTACAGGTGTTGGAACAGCTACTATTATCCTGTTGCATTCACTTAACTTAGTAGCATCTGTTGTAAAAAGTATTGTTGTATTTTTTACTGCATCATTTCCTACTTCTCTAGTAACATCTATACCCTTTTTATATTCTTCTACCTTTTTTTCATTAGTGTCAAATCCTATAGTTTTATATTTTTTTGCAAATTCTACTGCTAGTGGTATTCCTACATATCCTAATCCAACAACTCCAACGGTTATTTCACTCATTATTTTTCCTCCTATTTAAATTATAGTCAAAGAATTCTTTAAATTCATTTGCAATAACATCATATGTGCATTTTTTTGACTGTTTTAAATTTTCAGTTGACAATTCTTTTAATTGTCCTTTATCGTTTGCCAGCTCTTTTATTTTCTCTTTTAAGGCTTCCTTGCTTCTTTTTTTTAATATGAATTTACTTTGTTTTTCGCCTAGCACATCTGGCACATATCCTACATCTGTGCTTATAATTGGAACTCCACAACATAAAGTTTCTAATATAGGGTTTGGCCCTCCCTCTGTTTCTGATGCACACACATATATATCAATAGAATTGTAAAAATCTTTCATTTTATCTATTGGTGTAAAACTTTTACTTCTATCTGCTAATTTTAATTCTATATTATATCCTTCTTCTTGCAATTCTTCTATTGCTGGTTTTATTATTGTATGTACTCCTTTTAAATCTTTATGATTTTCGTTCCAATCTCCCCATTGGCTATTTCCAGACCACCCTATTATCATTTTTCTTTTTTCAATATTTTCCATATTAAATCTTTCCAAATTGGCTGGTTCAAAACAAGCATTGTCTACTCCACCAATTATTGTTCTTTGCGGTTTTTGGCATCCTAAATTTTCATAAATTTTAAAAAGTCTTTTTGACATTGTATAATATCCATCTACCAAATTTAATGTTTTTTTAGTTTTTTCGATATTTTTGTTGTCTAATAATGAATGGTCTGGTATGCAAGTAGTTTTTACAATTTTAGAGAATTTTTCTTCTATAAATTCATTTACATCAATTCCGTTTCTTTTAAAAACAACATTTTCGTTATCCAATGAAAACAACAATCCTCTCCAAAAGAAGTGAACTAAGTCGCAATCTTGTACTAATAATATAACTTGCATAATATTTTCTTGTAGTGCTGTTGTTGCTGGTATTATTTTAAAATCATAATATTGGTTTAGTCTTTCTGATATTGCAACAGCTCTATTGTAAAAAGCCCAGTTATCAGTATCTACAATTAATGCTATTTTAGGTTTCATAACATCCTCCTATATTCCATAGATTTTTAGCTACTTTCTAAGTAATTTTATATTAGCTAATCTTTATAAATTCTTCTACCAACTCTTCACATTTTTTATCAAAATCTTTTTTCCACTGTCTATATAATTCCATTACTTCTTCTCTATTTTTTAGAACATTTTCAATTCTTTCTTTTATATATTCTGCATCGTCTTCACGTTCGAGAATTACATATTCTCCTAGTTTAGTCCCAACAAAATAGTCATTGTTATTTCCTAATAAGCAAGGAACTCCCATTTCAAAACTTTCTAGTGGAAACATTGGTGCATTTTCTGTAAATGTTGGATAAATATTTACACTATTTTTTTGTATTCTTTTCATTAGTTCTTCATTTGGAATATAGTCATTTATACTTGTTGTTTCTAAATTTAAAATCTCTGTAAATTTCCTTGCTCCATCATTTATTGGAACTACATCTGCAATTGAATTTTCAACTAATTTTATAGCACTTAAAGATGTGTATATATTTTTAAGTTCTCTTGAATCCGCATTATAAATACCTATCTTATTCTTTTCATTACTATAATTAGCTGTTTTCCCTGCATTTTCTTTATGTACATTATTTTGTAAATAATATGATTTAAATCCACATTTCTTATAAAATTCATACATTGTACTTCTTACAAATGCAAAACTGTCGATTTTATTTTCTTTATATAGATTCATTACTTTTTTATTTAAATTCCAAGTAAAATCTGAAAAGTATTCATAACAGTTTCCATGCCAAATAACTTTTATTATTGTGTCTGGTGCAATTTCTTTTATTTCTTTGATTAAATCTATCCATCCATCACATATTTGACTGCAAATAACTGATTTTATATTATTTTCTTTTACTGTTTTTGCTATATTTTCTATATCTTTTTTTTGATATATATGCTCTAAAGGTACATTATTTTTGAACAGTCCTAATGTTGATGCTGCAACACCTAGCCAAGTTGGGTTATAAAATACTATATAATCTCTTCCTTCAAATTCTTTGATTTTTTCTACAGCAGATATTGCTCTTTGGTGATACTTTTCTCTTTCTACTTTTACTTCTTTGTTATGTGTCATTTTATATTTTAAAGTGCTTAAAAAATGATATACTTTTTTTATTACTTTATAAATAATCCCATCATTTTTTAAAAATCTTTTTAAAAAGTTCTTTATTTTTTGCAAGGTTATCTTCCTTTCCTATTTTTCTAAAAATGCTTCTATATTCTTTTTAGATTTTTCGTTATATTCTTTTTTCCAATTTTTATATAATTCTAAGATTTTTTCTTTATTATCTAGTATTTTTTCTACCATTTTAGAATTTATAATTGTATTATCTTCTGCTGATGTAACTATATGTTTTTCCAATTCTTCGCCATTGAATAAATCTGAATTATTTCCTATTAAAACAGGAACTCCTGCTTCCATTCCTAGCCAAAATACTGGATGCATATATTCTGTAAAAGATGTAGAAACTATAACATCATTTTTCAAAATTGATTTTATTATATTTTCTGCTTTTATTTCTTCTAACTTTTCTGGAGTATTTTGTATTCCCATTGTTGTTAAAAATTCTTCCATTCTTGGATCTAAATTATAATAATTCAGATTGCAATTCTCTAAAAATTTTGCTACACATAGTTGGTTAAAAATATTCTTGTCCCATGTATAGTTTAGTGGATATATCCCTAAATTTATCTTTTCGTTTTTATTTTGTTCACCAACTTGTTTTTCTTCTAAAATATAATTTTCCATTAAATATGAGCAATTATAACCTAAATTTTTGTATATTTCATATTGTCCTTTTCTTAAAAATGCAATATCTGTAACTATTTCTTTTTTAGATAATTCTAATAATTCAAAGAAATTGCTTCTTTCATATTCATAATATAATAAACTATCTTGTGTTGTACAAATTACTTTTATTTCTATATCAGGATATTTTTCTTTTACATCTGCTATCATTTTTCCCCAGCCTATTTCAAGCCCTGCAAATATAATTTGTTTAACACCTTTTTCTATTTCTTCTTTTATAACTTTCATATTATTATTGTAGTCAAAGTCTGTCCAACCTAAATTTATTTTTTTATTATTTTTAAACATATTTGTTAAGCAAATATTGTCTTCAGGCTTTTTATCTGAGTACAATAAAATGTATTTTTTCATATTTTATTTCCTTCCTAATAGTTTTCTTGCTGCTCCTTTTGCTGATGTTAATAAATTCATATATTCTATATCATTATATATAATAAATGCTTCTTTCCAAGCTTCTTTTCTTAATATGTTTCTGCATTTTATAACATTTAATTTATCTTTAGCTGATAATTTATCATCTTTTTCTACATATTCAGCTGTTCCAAATGTATCGTTAAATACCATACTATAATATGCATCTACAAGTTCTTTACTTGGTTTTGTTTTTATTTTTCTTATTAAGTCATATACAAATTTTTTTGTTTCACTTGCCTCATATGGGTGATATTTCATATAATCATTTATTATTTCTGCTCCTGCAAACATTCCTTCTTGTAATGGTTTTATATATTTTTTAACAATATCTGTTTCTTCTGTTTTTGCTTTTCTTATAGCCTCACCTTGCTTGTATTCTATAACGCTTCCTGTTCCTGGGTTATATATCCATTCTAGCAAAGTTATTATGCAAGCTACTTCATTATCCCTTATTTTTTTATCATCTATAAAACTGATTTTATAAGAATTATTAGGTTGTAAATTGTAGAAATCATATAATGTTAAATAATATCCTCCAACCATTTTGTTTGTAAATATATGTGCTAAATTATCTTGTATTGTTCCCCTCCAGCCTATATCTACTGTAAACATTGGTTTGTCATCATTAACAATATTTTTCTTTTCTTTAAAATATTGTAATAACTCTTCTCTTTTTCTGTCTAATTCAACTTGAATTTTGCTTGTAAATTCTTTGTCATTACATAAATTTTGTATTCTTAAATCAAACCAAGGATCAACTATATTTTCTTCTATATTAATATCATATTTCCCCATAAATTTTTTATATGGTGTTATGTCTATTGCTAAAGTTTTGAATAAAGCCTTTACACTTTGAACTCTATATTGTGACCATAATCTTAGTAATTCTGATATTGAAAATTCCTTTAAAGAAGCAGAAAATGTACCCATTCTGCTAACTTCTATAGTATCACAATCAGGTAATTTAACTCCAAAAGGATTATTTTCTTTTATTAACTCATGGATTTTTATAAAAGTTTCCCCTTCTCTTGTTTGATAATATACTTTATCTATATTATTTTTTATTGCATATTCTACAATACTATATCCAAAAAAGTATAATAATGGTGCTAAATCAACTCCGCTATTAAATAATCTATTTTTTTCTGTTAATGTATCTTTTTTTATAGAATCTAAATTAACTTCCAATTTTCTACCTTTCTCTGGTACAAAATTAAAGTCTGCTTTTGTTGTTTTTATTGTTTCTATTCCTAAATTATTTGCAATTTCTATATCTGAATATTGATTATCTCCAACATGTATATGATCTTTAGGTTTTATATTTAATTCTTCCTCTGCTTTTTTGTATAAATTTCCTGTTTTTTTATTTAATAAATAATCTGCAGAACTATAAATTTTTTCGATTTTAACAGGTATTTTTGCATAATCTAATAATTCTTTTAAATTATCTGCACTCATATAAAAATCAGATATGCAATACATTTTTAAATCTTTATATTTTTCAAATATAGGTAATATTTCTGGGTTTATAAATATATTTCTTTTTTCTTGTTCTAATTCAACTCTTAATAATTCTTCTGAAATATCATTATTTAAATCTATTAATATTTCTTTTTGTAATTTTTTAAATACATCTAAAATTCTGCATTCATCATCAAAGCCTTTTTCCTTATTAATTTTACACATATCCGCTTCTATTTGATCTCTTAATTTTAATATTTCATAAATATCTTTATATTTTTCTTTTAATTCTTTTTCGTGTTTTAACATCAAATAATTTGCTGTATGCAATTTTATCTCCTCAGGATGACATTTTCTTTTTAAAATTGTATCCCAAATATCAAAACTTATAATTTTCCCCATATTATAACATCCTTTCTAACATTTTTCTTCTAAATTTTATCATTTATTTTATTTATAATCAAGTTTTATCAATAATTTTTCTTTTATTCATCTTCTTTCAAATTTTTTCTTCTTAACTGTCCACATGCCGCATCAATATCAGAACCAAGTTCTCTTCTAATAGTAGCAACAATTCCATGATCATTCAAATAATCCCTAAACTTCATAATATTATCATTAGAAGACTTAGAATAAGCACCATTTTCAATTTTATTAATAGGAATCAAATTAACGTGGCATAACATACCATGCAACAGTTTAACCAATTCTTTAGCATCCTCAAGATTATCATTGTTATCTTTTGCCAATGCATACTCAAAAGATATTCTTCTATTAGTTTTGGCAATATAATCCTTACATGCTTGCATCAATTCTTCAATTGGAAAAGCATTATTTACAGGCATCATACTACTTCTTTTTTCATTATTTGTTGCATGTAAAGAAATAGATAAAGTACATTGAATATTTTCCTCTGCTAATCTATAAATACCAGGTACCAACCCACTTGTAGAAACGCTTATATGTCTTGCTCCAATATTTAGTCCCTTTGGATTGTTTATAATTCTAATTGCATTTACAACATTAGTATAATTATTTAAAGGCTCACCTATTCCCATAAACACAACATTAGAAATTCTAACACCTGTATCTTGTTCAACAGCCAAAATCTGTTCAACAATTTCACCAGATGTTAAACTTCTTATAAAGTTAATTCCTGTTGATGCACAGAATTTACATCCCATTTTACATCCAATTTGTGAAGATACACAAATACTGTATCCATGATGATAACTCATTAATACTGTTTCTATTGCATTTCCATCTAATACATCAAACAAGTATTTAATTGTTCCATCTTTTGATTCTTGTTTTCTTAAAATTTTGTAATTGCAAATTGTATAATTTTGTTTTAATTTTTCTCTTAATGCTAAAGATAGATTTGTCATTTCATCAAATTCTTTTACCTTTTCTTGATATAACCATTTAAATATTTGCTCTGCTCTAAATGGTTTTTCTCCTATTTCTACAAGTTCTTTTTTTAAATCTTCTAAATCATAATCTTTTATATTTTTCATTTTCTTTCCTCTTTATAAAATGATGGATGCAGCTCAACTGCATCCCAAAAATTTTTCATAGGCTTCTTTGATGCTTTCATGCATCTCTTTATTACCTCTAAAATCTGAAATCTCCAAAAACATTGGAGTTTCTTGAATAGTGGCAACTGGTAAAAACTTGTTTCTTTTAAACACCCAGTATACCAATTTTCCTCTCCGTGCTGCTATCACTGATTGAATAAAAACAAAATCTTTTTCCATATTGCATATCCTCCTACTCTTTATTTACATATATTGTATCATATATTATACACTATCTGCAACCCAAATTTTAATAAAAATGAATCCAAAAATTACTAAATAATTACTTATCATAACTATATAATATTTGACATACATTAGAGTTTCAATCCTATATATATATATTATAAAACTCCTCTCATACAAATTCTTCCCAAACCAAATTAGCCAAATCAAGTCCATTATTTGTTAATTTAATATCATCTAAATCAACTTCAAGTAAATCTTCTTCAACTAATTTTTGCAACTCGTTTCTAAATAAATAAATTGGATTTTCTCCAAATTTTTGCTCAAATTTAGAAATGCTAACACCATCTAATTTTCTTAGTCCAAGCATCATATATTCTTTTTCCATATCTAACTTATTTTGAGTTTCTTCAATAATTTTAACAGTTTCAAAATCATTTCCAACAATTGTTTTAGCATTCAAATATTTTTCTAAACTTGATGTATTTGTATATCTAACACCTTTTACATATGAACTTGCCGCAACTCCAAAGCCAACATACTGTTTTTGCTCCCAGCAATTCATATTGTGCTTTGATTCAAACCCAGGCTTTGCAAAATTTGATATTTCATAATGTTTATACCCATTCAACTCTAAGAAATTTTTCATATAATGATATTGTCTTCTTTCTTCTTCATCATCTGGCAAACTTAATTCCCCTGAGTCAATTCTTTGCTCTATTTTTGTGTTCTCTTCTACTATCAAAGAATACACAGATATATGCTTTGGTTCTGGCTTTAAATTAACTACATTTTCCAAACTATTTTTTAGAATTCCAATATCTTGTCCAGGAAGTCCTAGCATTAAATCAACATTTATGTTTTCAAATCCCGCTTCTTCTGCCCATTTATATGTATCTAAAAATTGTTCATAATTGTGAATTCTTCCAATTTTTTTTAAAATATCATCATCAGTACTTTGAAGTCCTATGCTTAATCTATTTATTCCACAATTTTTATACATCTGTAGATTATTTTTTGTTGTAGCCCCTGGATTCACCTCAATTGTAATTTCAATTTTTTCTTTTTTATCTGGCATCTCATTTCCAATTACTTTTTTACCACCGTTTGATGTACCCTTATTTTTCTCAATTTCTATTCCTGCAACATCATAAATCTTATCCAAAATCTTTTTTATAAGTTCAGGCTTTATTGCTGATGGAGTACCTCCTCCAATATAAATGGTACTTATAAAATTATTTCTTAATAAATTTTTATTTTCTTCAATTTCTTCTAATAATTTTTCAACATATCTCTCTTGCATATCAAAGCAATTTGAATATGATATAAAATCACAATAATCACATTTTTTAACGCAAAAAGGTATATGCACATATATTCCTAACTCCATCTTCAACTTCCTTTATAAATCCTCTGCAATTTTAATAATTCTCTTTAATCTATAATTAACTCCTGATTTTCCAAGTGGTTCTTTCAATTTTTTTCCAAGTTCAACCAAAGACATATCTGGATACTCTAATCTAAGTAAAGCAATCTCTTTAAGATTATCATCTAAATTATTAAATTTGTTAGACTGTTGTAACCTTCTAATAGCATCAATTTGTTCAACAGACGCATTCAATGTTTTGTTCAAATTAGCAGACTGGCAATTAACAATTCTATTAACTTTACCATTCATTTCTTTTTGAACACGTATATCCTCAAATTTCAAAACACTACTACTTGCCCCAAACAAAGCAATAATTGATGAAATTTCTTCTCCATCTTTCAAATAAATTGAATTATTATTTTCTAATTTTTTGCATCTTATATTACACTGTTTTAATATTTCATCCAAAAATTCCATATTATTTTTTGTTGATAAATTTATTTCTAAATGATATGTTCTACTAGGATTATTTATTGACCCCGCTCCTAAAAACGCTCCTCTTACAATTGCTCTTTTACAATTATCATTTTCTATAACTATTAATTTATTATTATTTATATCATTTTGAACCAATTTTTCACTCTGTCCACTTGAGATTGTTTTTATATCCTCAAAATCAACATTGGATTTTATTTCTAATTGATTCTCAACAACCTCAACTTCTTCTATAAGATTTTTTACTTTAAAGGTAATTATAAATGATTTCCCATCAAACTCAATATTGTTATCAATATCCAAATTTCTTAACAACTTAGAAAAACGATTTATATTGTACTCACTCTCTGTTGCATATCTTACATTATTTTTTACAACTGAAGCATTTTTTGAAATCAAATATCCAATTAACTCATATTTTACTTCATCTTTTTTATTTAAATTGCTTATTTTACTAAGTTCTTCTTTTAAATCTGATGAAAAAGACATTTTATTACCTCCTTACTTTAATCGTGTAACTATAATTCTATCATTATCAAACAAATCTTTTTTTGAATATGTCCCCGTAAAACTTTCTGTATTTTCAATAAGTTCAATAACATCTATTTTTTGGTCAAATCCAATTTCCAAACATAAATATCCATTATATTTTAAATATTGATAAGATTCATTAATAATTTTTTTATAAAAATCTAAACCATCTTTTCCGCCATCTAATGCTATATATGGCTCATTTTGCACCTGAATATCTAAATTTTTTATAACATTAGTTTTTATGTATGGAGGATTTGATACAATTATATCAAATTTTTCTTCATTTAAATTTGTAAACATATCTGAACTTATAAATGTAATTTGATTTTCAACATTATTACTAATTGCATTTTTCTTAGCAATTTTTAATGCCTCATTACTTATATCAATTGCTGTAATTTCTGCTTGTGGCAAATATTTAGCAAGTGATACAGCAATTGCACCACTTCCCGTACACAAGTCTAATATTTTTTTTGCATTATTTTTTTTTGCAATATTTATAACTTCTTCAACTAATATTTCTGTGTCTTGTCTTGGAATTAAAACATTTTTATCTACAAAAAAACTTAATTTCATGAATTCTTTTTGGTGTGTTATATGTTCAATTGGAACTCCTTTTTTTAATATTTTTATTTCTTCCAAATATTGTTTTTCTTTAATATTATCAAGTTCTTCCCTATCATTTACAATTACATATTGTCTTGATTTATTTAATACATATTGCATTAATAGTCTCGCCTTCAATTTTGGTTCTTCTATGTTTCCATTCTTTAATTCTATCATTCCTTTTTTTATAAGTTCTGATATTGTCATATAATCACCCCTTTATTTCCTAGATTTATCTGCTCGCATTATCATCCCCATCAGGATGTATTTTCTCATCTTCAATTATTTTATTTGAAACTTTTTTTACAATTTTTGAAAACTCTCTTTCCTTATCTCTATGTTCATCTACTGAATATGTTTTTACTCCATCACTTTTTTCTGCATATTTATTATATACACTTAAAATATCACTATTATAGTCAATCATTTCTCTTACAAGATGATCATATATTTTTTTGACCATATATTTTCCATTTTCTATTACAACATTTTTTGCAGAATATAAATCACTAGGTTTTGTATAGTCTTGTACACAACTTTTTACTAAAAATTCATCTAAATTTTGCATAGTTTCAGAATCTTTATATTCGTTTTCCTTTCCTGATTTATTTAGTTTTTCGTCACTTAATGTTTTTTCTTTTAAATCTAAATATTTTACTATTTCTTTATCATTTGGATTATATATTTCACACAATCTTTTTACTTCTTTAAAATCCATTTTTTTGGCTTTATACGTAAAATTTGCATTCCAATTTCTTTTTTCTTTTATTAATTCAAATAAATTTAAATATTCATTTATATTATCTATAAGATTAAGAATTTTACCAACTTGAACTTCATTTACATTCTGCTTATCTTGTTCTATTTGAATTAATTTATAACATTTGTCTCTTTGTTCTTCTAATGCGACTCTTACATTAATTGCATATGCTTTTTCTTGCATTTGAGCATATCCATTAGCCAAATTATTTTTTCTGACATCATTACTTTCAAAACATTCTACAAGATAATCACCAACCAATTCTCTTTTTTTGTCATTATCTTCATTTGTGTCATTTATAAATTTTGTTATTTTTTCCCCATTTATAAATTTTTGTTTTTCTTCTTTGCTCTCTTTCTCAAGTTGATTTAATATTTTTTCTCTTCTTGCATTCCATTTTTTTTCTTGCTCTTTTTCTTTTATATATTTTAACATTTCAATATTTTGTTGTTTTTTCATTATTTCAATATCTTCATCAACAAAAATTTTATTCATTTTGCCATTTTCATTATTACTAAATGTCTTTGTTATTCGAACATTTTTTTTATCTTTGACTGCAAGCATATTGGTGCCTTCAACTGTTAATTCAAAAGGAACACCATCCTTTTTTTTATATTGCATTAATTTATAGTAACCATCAAATCCTGGTTTTTCATCAAAATTCTCATGAAACTGTTCAGTTAAATACTGAATTATAGTTTTTGCCTTTTCAGTTCTGTCTGTTGTACTTTGTATAGTTCCTATGACTGCTTCCTGTTCTTTGCTATTGATTTTATATTTTAGTATTATTGCAAGAATTCTATTAATATCACCTTTATCATTTTTTACTTCTAAATCCTTGAGTATAAATGATGGTCTTTCTTTATTTATACTATCAAATATTTTTGTAGAATATTCTATATAATTTTTGTTATTTAAAGTTTGATTTTTTTCCATTAAATTATCCCTTTCTTTTGTTTATTTCTATACTTTTTATATCATATTTTACTGCTTTTTACAATAAAATTATTAAATCTTTTTGTACTTGCACTTTTAATTTTTTTTAACATATAATTTTATATATAAGATTTGGAGGTGCAATAATGATAGAAGCACTTTGTAGCATTGGAATTTTTGGTTTTTTTCAATTTTTTAAATCATCAATGTTTGTTGTTCGGCTATATAACTGGAAATAATTTATTCCCCGAACCATTAACAAGTGAAGAAGAAAAAATCTACTTGGAAAAAATGAAAAATAATGATGAAGAGGCTAGAAATATTCTAATAGAAAGAAACTTAAGATTAGTTGCACATGTTGTTAAGAAATATTCAAATACTAAAGTTGACCCAGATGATTTAATTTCTATTGGCACAATTGGATTGATTAAAGGTATAAATAGTTTTAATGTGGATAAAGGTTCAAAACTTAGTACATATGTTTCGAGATGTATTGATAATGAAATCTTGATGCATTTGCGTTCTACAAAAAAATTAAATGCCGAAGTTTATTTAAATGAACCTATTGGAAAAGATAAAGATGATAATGTTGTTACTCTACAAGAAGTTTTAGAAAATGATGATAGAAATATAGAAGATGAAGTTGATTTAAAAATGAAAATCAAAAAGTTGTATAAAAAAATTGGAGAAGTTTTAAAAGATAGAGAAAAAACTATTATAGAATTACGATTTGGGTTAGGTGGCCATAAGCCTAAAACACAACATGAGATTGCAGATATGATGGGTATTTCTCGTTCATATGTTTCTAGAATTGAAACTAAGGCCATTGGAAAACTTAGTAATGAATTTAAAGAAGATTAAATTTTGCATATTATTTTTTTACACACCTACTTAAAAAATTTTATCATATTTGCTTTAATAAAACAAGTTTTAAAAATTAAAATAAAGTGAGAATAAATTATAAAAAATGAGATAAAATAATATAAATAATATCAAATCAATTTTATATAAACTTAATAAATTTGAAAGTTTTTTTATTGTATGTTAAACTCTAATTAACCTAATAAATAGTAATTAATTTTCCCTGCATAGTGCGTGTAGACAGAATTTTTAGAACCTACAAGTTTGTAAGAGGAGCCAATCTCAAAGTATGGCGTGCATGCTTGCATTTTATGTAAGAAGCCCAGGAATATTTTGGTAGGCACCCACCTGTTTTTAGGAGCAGGTCCTTAAAAATTCAAGACATCTTACGGCTAAGGCGGGGTATTTTTTTGCCAATAAAGTAACTCTATGTATTATCTATTTATATTAAATATTATTTTCTAGTTGCATACACGGTTGCATACATTTTTATAAAATATTACTATAAAAAATTGACTTTTTATAAAAATCTGTGTATAATAAAAATAGAAAATGAGAGCCACGAAAGTGGTTGCCGAAGAAATAGATAAACCATTCACTCGGTCAAAAGCAGAATGGTTTATTTTTTATTGCCTATGTAGTAAAATACAAATGATGATTAACAAGGCAACATTTATGATAGTCATTCCTACTAATCCAAAGAAAAGTAGATATGTAATACTTAATAATGCTGATTCTACCATATTAACCACCCCCATATATCAATCTCACAACCAGAAGTCGTGGAAGTAGTATGTAAACATCAAAGAGTTAAAGGTGGCAACACACTCCGCTTATTCTCATTTTCTATGTATAACACTATATAATATTTTTTACTAAAAAACAAGCGAACACAGTAAAATTTTACAATTATTTTGTTTTATACATATTGTCATAAAAATGTAATATTCATTAAATAGTTTTTTGTAAGTTCATTTATAGTAAAAATAGTTATATTTTCAATTTTTATATTATCTATAACAAATTTCGTTACTGTTTCAAAAACATTCGTTCACGTGTATCGTCGTTTGTCTAGCACCATCATAAATGTTATTCTTAGAAAAATAACATTTTGGAGTAAAACTAGAATTTTATTAAATCTAAAATCCAGTATTTGCAATGGTTTTAGGCAATACATTTTTATTATATAAGCAAAAATAAGCCATTTTAATTATTAGATGAGAATTTATCATCTTTTATATTAAATCGGCTTATTTTTGATGTTCTACTAAAGATAAAAATACTTAATAATGTCTTTATATTCAATTATTGTAAAGGTTTCTCCTTATACTGTTCTATCCAATAAGTATAATATGGATTGTCCCAAGTTGTTCCATCATAATATGTTACATCTTTCACAATAGCAATCACCTTTGATATTCCGTGAGCTGAATCTAACTTCCAACCATAATTTTTGCCACCAGTTGCACCTGCAACTACATTTACATTATCTGCTTGTCCTGTAAATTCAAATCCTCCACCATTGTAGTTAAATTGAGGCTTTATTTTTAGTGGATAATTATTATTATCATAAGCTAAAACTGCTACATTGTAATCTTTAATTGTTTTATTAGAATTATTTTTTATTACAACTTCTATCATATCTGGATACAATGATTTATATCTATCATCTTGTACTAGGATTTTTGCACTTTCAACAGTTACTTCTTGTTCATTCTTATATTTTTCGATTTCTTGTTCCTTAGCTTTATCTTTTATTTGATTGCTTTTTTCTGTGATTTCGGTATCATTGCTTATAACATCTTGTAAATCTTTAATCTTTTGATTAGCTGTTACATAGTCATTGTTTGAAATTAAAGAATCTACTTCTGCTAAAGTTTTGTCCTTTAAATTTTCCTTGTTGTTCTTAATATAATCTTGTGCAACTTTGTAATTATTTTTGTCTAGCTCTATTACTTTAGAATAACTCTTTATAGCTTCTAATATATTTTCATCTTTTTCATATTTTTGTCCCTCAACAAAACTATCTTTTGAAGATTTTACATTTTCAATATCATCTTTAGCCGATTTTATACTGTTTTCAAATTCCTTTATATTAGAATATCTATTAATTTCTTCTATTGTATTATCATAATCTTTTGAACCATTTACAAATGATTCTACAAGATACTTTAATTTGTCTTGAAAAATTTTTTCGATTTTCTTTTTTTCATCATAACTTTGTGTAGTGCTATATATTTCTTGTAATTTTGAAACATCTACATTATCAAGGTTTTGTTTAAATTTCACAACCGGATTATTCAAATACTTTAAAAATGCTATTATAATAACAATTATAATGATTCCAGCTATACCTAGAACAATTTTTTTATTGTCTTTAATATTTATTTTTTTATCTTCCATATATTACATCCCCTTTAAATTTTATTTATAATATTGTTATAATTTACGTCATTATATACAGTTGCCTTTTCCCAAGTTTCATTTATTGAATTTGTCAAACCATCAAAAATTACTTTTACAAAGTCTTTGCCTAAATTTATACCACCATTATTTACTGTTGTATTTTCCATTTCTTCTAAGCAATCTGCATAATCACTTTCTACAAATGTGCAACCAACTATTTCTCCATTTTTAGTTACAAATATTCTTCTTATTGTTTCTTGATTTTTCCCTATTGTTTCCATATCGAATAAATATATTGTTTCTCCATGTTCGTTTGTTGTTTTCCTAGCCTCATATATTTTTTTACAAAAATCTTTTAATGATGTTGGCTCTGCTGGTTTTGCAATTTCTGTATAATCTGTTGTATTTGCATTTTCTTTTGTTTCTGGATTTTGTAATTTGTTATTTACATTTATCAATTCTGCAAGTAATTCCTTTTCATTATCATTCAATGTTATTTCTTCTGCTATCGTTAGGGATTTTTTATTATTTTCTGTCGTTCCCCTGTAAAAACATATAAAATATAACACTACTATTATTGCCAATATCCCTATTAATGACAATATAATTTTTTTAGTTTTCTTTTCCATATTAATTTTTCCTTTCAAAATTTTATATTTAATTTGCTTAGTGTAGATTTTGAGTTATCTTGTTTCTAGTTTATGCCAAAATAACTTTCCTATTTATTCTAATAATTTGGTTAAACTTCTTACGTACTAGGGTTTTCTACATATAATTCCATTTTTATTCTTTTGATTGTTCACCCCCTTTAAAAAATACATATTGGAATATTAATAACAACTCTACAATTTTCGACAATATAATTATATAACTATTATTCATATTTGTAAATAACTTTGACGACTAAAAATAATTAATTTTCCTAATATAATATACTTATTATTCATATACTATATAAGGAGGTATTCTTCAATGGAAAATCTTAGAAAAATAAGAGAAAAAAGAAATATAAATCAACTAAAAATTGCTATGGATATTGGAATAACTCAGGAATCTATTTCTAAATATGAAAATGGAAATGCTTTTCCATCGAAAGACGTTCTTATCAAATTAGCTGACTACTTAAATTGTAGTATTGATTATTTATTAGGAAGAACAGATAACCCTAATGTAAATAAGGATTCCAATAATACAAAAAACGAAAATGTAGAAAATTTAATTTTTAGATATAATAATTTGACCAATGAAAATAAAATAAAACTAGAGGGTTGCTTACTTGCAATAGAAAAAGAGCAAAGCAAAAAGTAGGAAGAAACATCTCCTACTTTTTATGTACTAATGTAAATGTTATAATTTCCGTTCATTTGTAATATAATTTTTTGTCCTAATTCTATATCAATTACATCATCTAAACAAATTTCCACTTCTTCATTAAGTTTAAAATTATAATTGCTAAATATTATTTTTCTACTTGTAACCATACTTTTTAAATTATGTATTAGAATCCCCAGTTTCAAGCATTATTTCTAGTTAAAAAAATCTCGTTGCATACATTTTGCATACATTCTCAAAAAATCGCAATAAAAAAAAGCCCTCAAATGGGCTAATTTATTGGTAGCGAAGGTGGGATTCGAACCTACGACCTGCCGGGTATGAACCGGATGCTCTAGCCAACTGAGCTACTTCGCCATCTGTATTGCGATATTTATTATACATTGTGTTTTATAATTTGTCAAGAAAAAAATGCAAGTTTTTTAAAAATTTATCCAATCAAGATATTAATCACTTACATTTTTACTCTATAATTATTATTCTCTCTCTTTTTCTTCACCTGAATTTTCTTTTTCTTCTTTCACAACTTTTACATTTACTTTATCATTTATTTTTGTATCCATTTTTTTCTTATTATTTTTTGTTTTTCCTACTTTAGGTTCTGCCACCATTTTTTCCAATAAAGATATATTAATTTCATCTTGTTGTTGTTCAATCTCTTTTACTCTTTTATCTACTTCATCCTCATTATCAATTGAAGTTGCAAAAAAAGATTTTATTACATCAAAAAAAGAATCTTTAGTTTTAGCTTCATAATTAACTGGAATATCCATTTTATTACCTCTTTCTTATTTTTAAAAATAAAACTAAAACCATTATACCATATTTTTACAGTTAAATCAATAGTTTCTTAATATTTTCAACAACTTGATCTATTGTTAAACTTGTAGAATCAATAATAATTGCATCATTTGCCTTCTTTAATGCCCCAACTTTTTTATGCATATCATTATAATCTCTCATTTTTACATTTTCCAAAACTTCTTCATAAGTAGTATTTATACCATTTTGAACATTTTCTTCATATCTTCTTTTTGCTCTTACTTCCTCGCTTGCATCCAAATAAATTTTAACATCAGCATTTGGAAAAACCACAGTTCCAATGTCTCTACCTTCTACTATAACATTTTTTCCCTTGGCTAAATTTCTTTGAACTTCAACCATTCTTTCTCTTACAGGAATAATAGAAGAAATTTGTGACACAACTTCTGTTACCTCTTTTGTTCTAATTTCTTTGCTGACATCTTCTCCATTTAATAAAATAATATCTTTGTCACCTGTATTATCAATTTTGATATTAATATTATTTGCTATTTTTATAATTTTTTCTTCATTATCTAATTTAACATTTTCTCTTAGCACCTGTAAAGCCACACATCTATATGTTGCTCCTGTATCTAAATTTAAAAAACCTAATTCTTTTTCGATTCTTTTTGTTACTGTTCCTTTTCCGCTTCCTGCAGGTCCATCAACTGCTACTATCATTTTTTACACCCTTTCCTTTTAATTAATTTTCTTAGAAACAATTTTATCTATTGATATTTCTTTGGGAATAATTACTTTACCACGCACTACATTTCGAGGTTGTTCTATTTCATATAATTTATTTAATAACTCATTTTCTTTTTTAAAAAATATTGCAAATAGATTTTTCCTTATTTTTGAAAATATATCTTCTTTTACAATTATTAAGCCTGTTTCTATTTTTTTGCTCATATTATTCCCTCTTTTTGTTACTATTCACTGTCAGTGAAATGTAGCCTCTTTTTTCACATTATATATTTTTTTCTTTTTTTTATCAATACCTTTACTTGAATTTTAGCGTATAATGATGTATAATTTTCACATACTAAAAAGAAGATACTTGTTTAAACTTTCCAATTAAATCTGTATCTTAGGAAGGGAATGAAATCAAAAATGGAAAAATTAGTTATAAAAGAATTATACAAAAATACAGAAAACTATATTAACAAAGAAGTAACTTTAGAAGGATGGGTTAGAACAGTAAGAGATTCAAAAACATTTGGATTTATCGAAATAAATGATGGAACATTTTTCAAAAATGTACAAATCGTTTTTACAGATAAATTATCAAACTTTAATGAAATTTGTAAACTTACAATAAGTTCTTCAATTAAAGTTAATGGAACACTTGTAAAAACAGAAAATGCAAAACAACCTTTTGAAATTCAAGCCACAAACGTAGAAATAGAAAGTTTATCAGATAGCACATATCCACTTCAAAAGAAAAAACATTCTTTTGAATATTTAAGAACAATCGCACATCTTCGTCCAAGAGCAAATACTTTTAACGCAGTATTTAGAGTTAGAAGTAGCCTAGCATATGCAATACACCAATTCTTCCAAGAAAGAGGTTTTGTATATGTAAACACTCCTTTAATCACTGGAAGTGACGCGGAAGGTGCTGGAGAAATGTTTAACGTTAATTCTTTTGATTTAACAAACTTACCAAAAACAGATGATGGAAAAATTGATTTTTCAAAAGACTTCTTTGGAAAATCTGCTCATTTAACAGTAAGTGGTCAATTAAATGGTGAAACATTTGCAGAAGCATTTAGAAACATCTATACATTTGGTCCTACTTTTAGAGCAGAAAATTCAAATACAGTAAAACATGCCGCAGAATTCTGGATGGTTGAACCTGAAATATGTTTTGCAGATTTAGCTGATGATATGGATTTAGCAGAAGATATGATTAAATATATTTTCAAATATGTTTTAGATAATTGCCCAGAAGAAATGGAATTTTTCAATAACTTTATAGACAAAGGTTTATTAGAAAGATTAAATCATGTTATCAATTCTGATTTTGTTAGAATTTCTTACACAGATGCAGTTAAAGAATTAGAAAAACATAATGATGAATTTGAATATAAAGTTAGTTGGGGTATTGATTTACAAACAGAACATGAAAGATATTTGTGCGAGCAAATATTTAAGAAACCTGTTTTTGTTACAGATTATCCAATGGATATAAAAGCTTTCTATATGAAGCAAAATCCAGATGGTAAAACTGTTGCCGCTGCTGACCTTTTAGTTCCTGGTATTGGAGAAATTATTGGTGGCAGTCAAAGAGAAGAAAATTATGATAAGTTATTAAACAGAATGAAAGAATTGAATATGCCTATCGAAAATTACGAATGGTATTTGGATTTAAGAAAATATGGTAGTTGTGTTCATTCTGGATTTGGTCTAGGTTTTGAAAGAGCTATTATGTATTTAACAGGAATGCAAAATATCCGTGATGTTATTCCTTTCCCTAGAACTCCAAAAAACTGTGAATTTTAAAATTCACAGTTTTTTATTTATTATTTTGCTAATCTATTTATTAATTCATCTAATGTATATACTTCTTTTTCTCCTGTTTTTGAAGTCTCTAATTCATATTTTCCATCTTCAAACTTTTTACCCATAACAAGCATATAAGGAGTACCTAAAGCATAAACATCATTAATTCTATTACCCATATTCAAATTTTCTCTATCATCAATAATAGCATTAACACCATTATCTTGAAGTTTATTATATAATTCAAATGCCTTTTCTTTATTTTCGTCACTATATATAATTTGAACTTTATATGGAGCAATATTTTCTGGTATTGCAAAACCTTTAACTCTATCATTTTTGATAATAATATTGTTTTCAATTGTAGTTGCAATTATTCTACCTAAACCAATTCCATAACATCCCATATAATAAGGTTTGCTTTGACCATTTTCGTCTTGATATGTTAATCCCATTGCTTCTGAATATTTTGTTCCCAACTCGAAATTATTTCCTAATTCAACAGAATTATATTCTTTCATATCTTCTAGGCTTAATCCTTGTAGTCTATCAATAAATGTTTCTTTATCTTCAAAGTCTAGGACTTCTTTATTAATTCCAACATTTTTTTCTTCATTGTATAAAATGATGTCTTCACCTAATTTTGTAATGGCTTGAAATTCTTCTGAAACTCTTCCGCCCATTGTTCCGCCATCACTTACAACTGGAATAATATTAATTCCAATTCTTTTGAAAATTTTCATATATACGTCATGCATTTTTTCAAAGTTTTTGTGCATATCTTCCTGTGTTTTGTCAAATGAATATGCATCCATCATTACAAATGTACGAGGTCTAAATAAATATCCTCTTGCTCTAATTTCTTTTCTAAATTTTTCTCCAATTTGATAATATGTTGCTGGTAGATTTTTATATGATAATAGTCTGTTTGCTCCAAAAATCGTAGCACATTCCTCTGCTGTAGGTGCTAATCCATAATCACCTAAATTGTTACTCATATTGAACATTATATCTGCTTCTTTTGTGTACACATCCCATCTTCCAGATTGCTCCCAAATTTTTTTTGGTTGTAATTTTGGAAATTCTGCTTGAATACAGTCTGCTTTATCTAATTCATCAATAATTATATTTTCTACTATTCTTTCCATTTTTGTCCATATGTTTCCATATCCAAAAATCCCACTTTCAAATTGATATAATTCTCCCAATTTCATTAATATATCTTGTCCTGAATAATTTTTATCTACATCATTAAAGTTTATTTTCTTTGGGTTTAATTTACTTAATTTCATTTTCTTTTACTCCTTCTTTTTCTTTGTTATTTTCAACCAAATCATCAATTACTATTTGTTGATTTTCATCCAATTTATATTTTGGAAGCTCCGGCAAATCATTTAACGATGTATACCCAAACATTTTCAAAAATTCATTTGAAGTAACATACGTCATAGGTTTACCAGGTAAATCCGCCTTTCCACCTTCTTGTATTAATCCATATTCCAATAATTTATAAATACAAGCATCTGCGCCAACTCCCCTTATAGACTCAATTTCCGCTCTTGTTACTCTTGGATTATATGCAATTATTGCAAGTGTTTCCAATGCCGCATTTGACAAATTAGGTTTTGATCTTTTATCTAATATCGGATACAAAAATTCATATAATTCTTTTTTTGTACATAATTGATAACTATCATCTACTTTTATAATCTCAATTCCCCTACTTTGTTCCCTATAATCTTCTTGCATTGAAACAATAATATTTTCTAAATCTTCTTTAGGAATTTCTAAAGAAATCATTAATTCTTTTATTGTAACTTGCCTTCCTGCTGCAAAGAGAATTGCTTCAATGATAGATTTTATTTTATCTATTTCCATGTTAGATTAGTTCCTTTCTAATTTTTTATATATAGTATTAATTTTGATTTTATTTATACCTCTAATTCTATAATTTACTTGTTAATTATATTATATTTTTCTTTAAAAATCAATGCAATTTACTGCTATAATTAAATTTTTGTTGATTATTTATCTTTTTTGTGTTATTATTTATTTAATATTTTATGGAGGTATTTCTTATGAGCGAAGAAAAAAAGAAAATTGAAATAGTTGATGGTGATGGTTCAAATTTAGACATTTCTGAAGTTTATGACCATTTAAACCCTGCAAAGCCAAAATCTAGTGATGATAAACCTAAAAATATAGTAGTTCCTGAAGAGCATAAAAATGTTAATAAAAAATAATTTTTGTAAAAAAAACAGATTTAAGATTTTGTACTTAAAGGTAGGCCTCTTGGCCTATCTTTTACTATCATTATAATTTACAAACAATAATTTTATGAGCTGTGAATTGTAACTTACCATCCCCAATTTACAGAAAATTAAGCAAATCTCTTGCCAAATGCAAAAATTTATGATAAAATAATCAATGTTATAATAAAAAGACCAAGAGGAGGTGCAAAACACATGCCAAATATAAAATCAGCAAAAAAAAGAGTTAAAGTAATTGAAAAGAAAACTTTAAGAAATAATATGATAAAATCTGCTTACAAAACAGCAATCAAAAAATTTGAACAAGCAATTGAAGCCGGAAATATGGAAGAAGCAAAAACATTATTCTCAGAAGCAACAAAAAAAATCGACCAAGCTTGTACAAAAGGTGTTATTGTTAAAAACACAGCAGCTAGAAAAAAATCTAGTTTATCAAAAAAATTAAATGCAGCAATGGCTTAGGCTAAAAATGAAAATTATGCATAGTTTTTGTTTTAAAAAAGAATTTCTATTTTATGTAGAAGTTCTTTTTCTTTTTATACTCCAAAAATAAATATATATTTTTCAAAATTTTTCATAGAAATCTTCTGTTACAATTCACAATCCATAAACTATAACAATCTTCTAGAACTCAATCTTAAATTGGTACAAATTTCCATTGCTGTTTCTATCTATAGATGCTATTATTTATATAGGTGATGTGATTATGTTAAAAAAAATTTTTAATAGTTTTAAAAACTTAGATAAATTAACAAAATTAATTATGAACTATGGTTTAAAATTCTGCTTTTTTATTTGCATAATTTCTTTTGTAATTCTTCTTACATATAATTTTTCATTTACAATACCAATACTTTTCACTATTGGATTTATACTATTTAAATTAAGTTTAATCTGGGGAATTGAATTTGTCATTTGCGGATTTGTTGTTGACGGAATAAAAAAACAAATTATATAAAAAAACGGGATTTGAGACCCGTCCCCCAATCCCGATTTTTTTTAGGGATTGGGGGACGGGTCTTTAATCCCTATTTTTTATTTATTCAATTCTGCTAAGAACATTTCATTTAACATTTTTGGATTTGCCTTTCCTTTTGTTTCTTTCATTGCTTGACCAACCAAAAATCCTAATGCTCTGTCTTTTCCTGCTTTATAATCTGCAATTGATTGTGGATTTGCTTCTAATATTTTAGAAACAACCTCTTTAATTGCACCCTCATCAGAAATTTGAATCCATCCTTTTTCTTTTATTATGTCTTCTGGATCTCTTGGATTTTCAAATAATTCTGTTAAGACTTTTTTACCAATACTTGAACTAATTGTACCTTTATCAATTAAAATAACTAATTTTCCTAATTGATTTCCATCAAATGGGATAGCAATTGGCTCTGTTTCAGTTTCATTTAAAATTCTTGATATATCTGATATAATCCAGTTATTTACTGCTTTTGGATTATTACATACTTTTATTGCACTTTCAAATAAGTCTGATAAATATTTTGATGCAGTTATAATATTTGCATCTTTTTCAGATAATTCATATTCTTTTAAATATCTTTCTTTTCTAGTCTCTGGTAATTCTGGTAAAGTTTTCTTGATATTTTCAATATATTCTTCTGAAAGTTTTATTGCAACTAAGTCTGGATCTGGGAAATATCTATAATCTTGTGCATCTTCTTTATCTCTCATTGAAAATGTTTTTCCAGATACATCATCCCATCTTAATGTTTCTTGTTCTACTTTTCCGCCATCTTCTAGCACATCAATTTGTCTATCAATTTCATATTCGATAGCTCTTGTAATGCTTCTAAATGAGTTCATATTTTTCATTTCTGTACGTGTTCCAAATGGTGTTCCTGATTTATGAACAGATACATTGACATCTGCTCTTAATGAACCTTCTTGCATTTTACAGTCTGAAACTTCTATATATTCTAGTATTGATTTTAATTTTCTTAAATATGCCTCAACCTCTTCTGCACTTCTTAAATCTGGTTCAGAAACCATTTCTATTAAAGGAACTCCCGCTCTGTTTAAATCAACTAGGCTTCCTCCTCCAAAGTCGTCATGGTTTAGTTTTCCGGCATCTTCTTCTATGTGAATTCTTAATAATCTAATTTTCTTTTTACCTTCTGATGTTTCAATTTCAATATATCCATGTTCACATAGTGGTTTATCAAATTGTGATATTTGATAAGATTTTGGTAAATCTGGATAATAGTAATTTTTTCTATCATTTTTACTATCTCTTGATATTTCACAGTTTGTGGCTAGCCCTGCTTTTACTGCATATTCAACAACTTTTTCGTTTAATACTGGTAAAGTTCCTGGCATTGCCATACAAACTGGACATACATGCGTATTAGGTGCCGCACCAAATTCTGTTGGACATGAGCAGAATATTTTTGTTTTTGTTGAAAGCTCTGCATGAACTTCTAGTCCTATTACAACTTCATAATCACTTCTTGACATTATTCAGCACCTCCTTTGAATTCTGGTTTATGATTTTCTCTAAATTTAATTTCTTGTTCTAGTGTGTATGCCGCATTTAAAATAGTTTCTTCTTGAAATCTATTTCCTATTAATTGCATACCAATTGGCATTCCTTCTTTGTCAACTCCTACTGGTATTGATATTCCTGGAAGTCCTGCAATATTTACAGATACTGTACAAATATCTGCTAAATACATTTCCAATGGATTGTTTGACCTTGAACCTATGTCAAATGCTACTGTTGGAGATGTTGGTGTTAATATAACATCATATTTTTCAAATCCTTTATTAAATTCATTCATAACTAATGTTCTAACTTGTTGTGCTTTTTTGTAGTATGCATCATAATATCCTGATGATAATACATATGTTCCAAGAATTATTCTTCTTTTTACTTCTTCTCCGAATCCTTCACTTCTTGACTTTTTATATAATTCTTTTAAATTACTGTATTCTGGTGTTCTATATCCATAACGAATTCCATCAAATCTTCCTAGGTTTGAACTTGCTTCTGCACATGCAATTATATAATATGTTGCTAATGAATATTGAGCAATGTCTAGTGAAAATTCTTCAACTTCTGCTCCAAGTTCTTTGTATTTTTCTATTGCTTTTTGTAAAGTTTCTTTTACTTCTTCATTTATACCTTCACCAAAAAATTCTTTTGGAACTCCTATTTTTAAGCCTTTTACATCGTTTTTCAATGCTTTTGTGTAATCTTTTTTAGGCATTTCTGCTGATGTTGTATCTCTTTCGTCATGTCCTGCAATTAAATTTAAAAGCATTGCACTATCTCTTACATCTTTTGTAATTGGACCAATTTGGTCAAGTGATGATGCAAATGCTACCAGTCCATATCTTGAAACTAATCCATATGTTGGTTTTAGTCCTACTACTCCACAGAAACTTGCAGGTTGTCTTATTGAACCACCTGTATCTGAGCCAAGTGCCCATGGAACTAAGTTTGCTGCAACTGCTGCTGCAGAACCACCTGAAGAACCTCCTGGTACTTTGTTTAAATTCCAAGGATTTCTTGTTTTCTTAAAATATGAATATTCTGTTGAACCACCCATAGCAAATTCATCCATATTTAGTTTTCCTAAGTCTATCATATTTTCTGCATTTAATTTTTCAACAACTGTTGCATCATATGGTGAAACAAAGTTTTCTAACATTTTAGAACTACATGTTGTTTTTACACCTTTTGTACACATATTATCTTTTATTCCTATTGGAATTCCTGCGAAATCTCCACTGATTTCTCCATTATCTATTTTTTCTTGTACATCTTTTGCTTGCTCTAATGCTTCATCTGTTAGTGTTGTAACAAATGCTTGTACATCTTCTTCTTTGTCATTTATTCTGTCTACATATGCTTTTGTTATTTCCGTTACTGTAAGTTCTTTGTTTTTTAATTTTTCTTGCAATTCATGTACTGTTAATTCTGTTATATCCATCACATTTTCTCCCTTCACTCTTATTATCTCTTATTATTTGAAATGTCCTTTTGGGGACGGTTCTTTTTAGGACATCTGTCCCAAAATGGACATTTCTTTTTCAAAATCTTTCCAAGAATAAACTCTTTTCCAATTTTTTTCTTCTAAAGTTTTATTTATTCTAGAATCCATCATATATGTTTTTATACAAAGTCCCGCAATTTGTTCACAAGTTTTATAACTATCGTCTATGAATACATCTATTTTACATTCTTCTGATATTTTTCTTTTATCTGTATGACCAATAAAAATTTTTGTATAATTTACCTTATTTTTCTTTAGCCATTCTTTTGTTATTTTTGCTATAATTCCACTTTCTCTATCCCATCTAGCTGTAATAATTATTATATTATTTTTTACAGATAAATTATTTATTACTTCAACTGCATCTTCTTTTGGTTTGACATTTTCCATTATTTTTTCATAATATAAATCCCAAAACTTATCATTTTCTTCATCTGTCCAATTATATAAATGTTTTGCCCACATTGGATCAAAGATTTCTATATTTTGAGGTTCAAATTTTCTTTTCAATATACTTTCTGTATATTCTTTTGCATAAATATCAGTTTCTTCACTAGTTTTTGTGATTGTATCATCTATATCTATTCCTATATTCATATGCTATTTTCGTATAATCAATTATATATAATTGATTAATCCCTTTCTCATTAAAATTTTATAAAATAACAGCTCTATTCATTTTCAATGATGTCCTTTTTTTATCACGATGTCCCAAACAGAACCGTCCCAAAAGGACATTAATTTATGACTTTTGGTATCTTAAACATATGTTGTTCCTCTGATGGTGCATTTTGTAATAATGCTTCATTATCTTTGAATACCTTAATCTCATCTTTTCTAAAAACATTTTTCTTTTCATTTGCACCAACTGTAACATCAAGTCCATCAACAGGTGCATTGTTTACTACTTCTGCAAAATCTAATATGTCTTGTAAATTAAGTGCATATTTTTCAATTTCTTCGTCTTTAATTTCCAAATCTGCTAATTTAGCAATGTGTAATATTTCTTCTTTACTAACTTTCACCTTATCTCTCCTCCTTAAAAATCTATTTTATTATATACTCAAATGCATAAAATTACAATAAAATTATAATAATAAAATAAAAAATTTGACATATACTAAAATATGAGTTATAATACACTCAAGACGTCAAAAATAGTTCTAGAAACAAAAGTATAAAAAAAGACTAGGAGCCTTCCATAGCATTCCTAGTCTTTTTCTTTTGCCTAATCCTCTAAGTTCTTTACAATTAAGTAAATTAAATAAAGTTTCAACACTTTGAATAGTTCCTTCAACAAAAGTAACCTCCTTCCTGCCACTAAGCAAGTCGGCTAGTATATATTAATCTATTTATAAACTTTTGTCAAGATTAGAAAACACTATTTTTTTATAATTTCAATGTGCACATCTCTTAATTGATCTCTTCTTACATTACCAGGAGCCCCCATCATCAAATCTTGTGCCTTACTATTTAGTGGAAATGCAATAACTTCTCTAATAGTATCTGAATTTGATAAAAGCATCAACATTCTATCAATACCAGGTGCAATTCCTGCATGAGGTGGAGCACCAAATTGAAATGCAGTATATAAAGCTCCAAATTTTGTTTTAACTTCTTCCTCTGTGTAACCAGCCATTTCAAATGCTTTCAACATTATTTGAATATCGTGATTTCTAACCGCACCAGAAGAAAGTTCAATTCCATTACAAACTATATCATATTGATATGCAAGTATTTCTAATGGATTTTGATTTTCTAATGCATCCAAACCACCTTGTGGCATTGAAAAAGGATTGTGGCTAAATGCCAATTTATCATGGTCATCTAACTCAAACATTGGGAAATCAATTATCCAACAAAATTGGAATACATCTTCATCTATTAAATTTAATCTGTTTCCTAATTCAGTTCTAATTTGTCCTGCAAGTTCTGTTGCTCTCTTCTCATTATCAGCAATAAAAAATATTGTATCATTTTGTTTTAAATCTGCTAATTCTATTAAAGTCTTCTTTAAATCATCTGGTATAAATTTATCAATTGGGCCTTTGAAACTCATATCTTCTTGAATCTCTAAATATCCAAGTCCTTGCATTCCAATTGACATAGCGTATGCTAACATCTTTTCATGGAATCCTTTTGACATATGTCCTTCAACTTTTATAGCTCTTACAGTTCTATCAATAAATGGCTTAAATGTACATTTTTTGAAGAAATCTGATAAATCTATAATGTATAATGGGTTTCTTAAATCTGGTTTATCTGAACCATATTTAAGCATTGCATCTTTGTATGTTATTCTTGGGAATGGATATTCTGCAATTTTCTTATCAGAGAATTTTTTAAATGTATTATACATTACTGGTTCCATTACTTGGAAAACATCCTCTTGTGTTGCAAAACTCATTTCCATATCTAGTTGATAAAATTCGCCTGGAGCCCTATCTGCTCTAGCATCTTCATCTCTAAAACAAGGTGCAATTTGAAAATATTTATCAATTCCAGAAACCATTAACAATTGTTTAAATTGTTGGGGTGCTTGTGGCAATGCATAGAATTTTCCTGGATGTAATCTACTTGGCACTAAATAATCCCTTGCTCCCTCTGGTGAAGAACTTGTTAATATTGGTGTTTGAACCTCTAAAAAACCTTGTTCTTGCATTTGATTTCTTAAAAATTGTAAAACTTGTGCACGAAGTTTCAAATTATTTTGTAATCTTTCATTTCTTAAATCTAAATATCTATATTGTAATCTTAAATCTTCTCTTATTTCTTGGTTTGTGTTAATTTCAAAAGGAATATTTTTTGTTCTTTTTCCTAAAATTTTAATATCCTCAATTTTAATTTCAACAAGACCTGTTTTTAATTTGGGGTTTACAGTCTCTTCATCCCTCTTTTTTACAGTTCCATAGACTGTAACTGTTGACTCTATTGGAATATGTGATGCAAAATCAACATCTTTCGCTTCTCCTGATGTTACAACTTGTGTTATTCCATACATATCTCTAATATCTAGGAATACTAATCCTCCTAAGTCACGGATAGTTTGTACCCATCCGGCAATTCTAACTTTTTTTCCTACGTCTTCTAGACTGATTTCGTTACAAGTATGTGTTTTGTACTCGTTCATTTTTAACTACCTCCTACTATTTTTATCCTTTTGGGATTTATGCAGTAGGACACAAAAAACGTCCACTGCATAATGCAGGGACGAAATAATTCCGCGGTACCACCCAGCTTGAAAGTATTTGCTTTGCAAATATTTTCCACTTTATAAAAATTGCTCCAATGTGTTTCACAATTTAGGTTGACCTTAAAGGGTTTTCAGCCGGTGACCCTTTTTCTCTTTTAGTGACTTCTAATTGCTTTGTATTGTTCTAACGCAATGTGTTTTTATTATTATGTTACTTATTTTAGCACCTTATACACTTATTTGTCAATAAAATTTTTAAAATTTTTATTTACTAAAATAGGTTATTTTAAAATATACATGAGGTGGTATTATGTATAAAAGAATTCGAGATTTAAGAGAAGATAGAGACTTGTCACAGATTGAAGTTGCCAAATTTTTGAATATGTCCCAAACAGGTTACTCTAAGTATGAAGTTGGTACTAATGATATTCCAACTAAAATTTTGATTCAATTGGCAAAATTTTATAACACTTCTATTGATTATTTGCTTGGAATTACTGACGAAATTAAACCTTATAAAAGGTAATTAAGATTTAAGAATCACATCGAAATCTTTAGTTTATTATAGCTCATAATTATAATAAAGCATCTAGAATTTTCTAGATGCTTTATTGGGAGTTAATTAGTTTTTTTAAATTTTTTCAATATTTTATACATATTCAATAAACTAGAAATTATATTCTTAAGTATGTATATTATCAAACAAAAAGCTAATGAAGAAAAAGATACTACAAGAGATTTGTATTTTAATTTACAATTTTGTGAGAACTCATCATAAATTATTTTCTCCTTTCAATATTTATTGGTTTGTTTGCTTGTTATATATGTCAACTCCTAAAGGAGATTATTTTTAATATTTTTCTTATTATACCATACATTTATATGAATTTCTACCTATGATGAAAAAATTTTTCCCTTTTTGCTAAGTATTGTAGATATTTCTACTCATATTTTTGTAATAAAAAGTGAGGCAAATTTGACTGCCCCATTTGTTAATTTATAGTAATCCTGTCATATAAACTGGCAAAAATATTACATCATCTTCTACTTTTAAATCATCAATATGCAACACATAACTTGTATGCAAATATTCTTTATACTTTTTCTTAAATTTATTTAAAGATGAAAATGTATAATTTTTACCTGATTTCACTTCAATTGGTGAAACATTGTGTCTTGATGTTATCTTATTTTTAGCTATTAAAAAATCTATTTCCATATTATTTTCCGCATTTTCTTTATCATAATTAAAATAGAAATATAATTTTTTACCAGATGTCACCAACATTTGAGCAACAATATTTTCCATAATCATTCCCTCGTTAAATGCTAATTTATTAAAAAGTATTTTTTGATATATTTCTTCATCAACTAATCCTTTTTCATCAAATGCCAATGAAATTAATAAACCAGTATCTCCCATATAACATTTTAATGCACTTGATTCTCTGTTTAATCTTAAACCTATATTAGGTTCAGTTGTATTAAATGCATTATTTACAATCATTGATTCTTGTAGCCAAAAAAAAGCATCTTTGTAGTCTCTATATCTTGCTTCTTTTTGAAGTGCATTAAATGTAAATCTTTTTTCGTGTTTTTGAAGTTGTGATGGAATTTCTTCAAATATACTTTGAACTTTGGCCGAGTCCTCTCCACCATATTTTATTATATCGTCTTGATATAAATTTAAAATGTCTCTTTTAATTAAGTCCACTTCCTTAAAGTTTTTTGTTTTTACATATTTTTCTACTGCTTGCGGCATTCCACCTACAATTAGATATTGTTTAAAATAATCCATTGCTTTTCTATGCATTAATTGCCCCATTGGCTTTTTTTCTTCAAAACATTTTTGTATTAATGGCATTAATGTGGTATTATCATTTGCCCATAAAAATTCTTCAAAATCCATAGGATACATATTAAGATGTCTTTCTTCTGATGGAATTAATATGTTTTCAACATTCTTTTTTATTGATATTAAAGAGCCCGTTTCTATATAATCATATTTTCCATCTGCTACAAGATATTTTATAGCACTTCTGGCTCTTGGAAATAGTTGAACTTCATCAAAAATTATTAGTGTTTCTCGTTCATATAGTTCTGTTTTATAATAACTTGATAAATACATAAAAAACATATCTAGATTATCCAAATAGTTGTTGAATAATTCCTTTACATCTTCCCCAACTTTGTTAAAGTCTATTAATATATATGATTTGTAATTTTCTTTTGCAAATTGTTCTACAATATAACTCTTTCCTATTCGCCTTGCTCCATCTATTAAAAGCGCCACTTCTCCGTTATTTTCTTTCTTCCATTTTAATAGTTCATTATATATTTTTCTTTTCATAGTCCTCGCATCCTTTCTATAAGATACACATTCAATCATAAAACCGTTCTTTTTTCTTGTTTATATGCTTCTTTTATAATTTTATCACATATCCTTGATTTTTTCAACCTTTATTTTACACATATCCTTAATTTTTATCAACCTAATTTTCCACATATCCTTATTTTTTTTTGACGTAATTTTCCACATATCCTTAATCTTTGTTTACAACATTTTCCATTTAGTTATATTTTTTCAACAAAAAGTGAGACAAATTTGACTGTCCCACTTGTCTTACATTAAAACTTCAACATTAAAAACTCCATTATCTTCAAGTTTGATTTCTTTTGTTTCTCCCAATTCAACTCCATTAACTGTAACTTTTTCAACTCCGGTATTTTTTCCATTTGGATTTTTAACAACAATATTATAAAAAGCATTTTTCCACTTATATTTGATGTTATACTCTTTCCAAGATGATGGAATACATGGTTCTATTCTAACAAATCCATTTTTTATTTTTAACCCCAAAATATTTTCAATTCCTGTTTTGTAATACCAACTTGCAGAACCTGTGTACCAAGTCCACCCACCTCTACCTGCTAAGTTACCTGCTCCATAAATATCTGCTGGTATTACATATGGTTCTACTTTGTATTTTTTACAACTTTCTTTTGTTCGTGCATGTTCTATTGGATTTATCATTCTATACAATTCTGTTGCCTTATCTCCAAATCCTAGCATAGATTCTGCTATTATTACCCATACTGCTGCGTGTGTGTATTGTCCTCCATTTTCTCTAACTCCTGGCAAATATGATTTTATATATCCTGGATTTAGTTTTCCTTTTTCAAATGGTGGGTCTAGTAATTTGATTATTCCATTTTCTCTGTCTATTAAGTGATTTTCTAGGCTTTCCATTGATATATATTTTTTGTCATTGTCTCCTGCGTTTGATATTGTACTCCAACTTTGTGCAATACTGTCAATTCTACATTCGTCATTTTCCATACTTCCTAATGTGTTTCCATCATCCATAAATGCTCTTTTAAACCATCTTCCGTCCCATCCGTTTGTGTTTAATGATTTCTTTAATTGTTTCATTATTGTTTTGTATTTTTCTATTTTGCTTTCGATATTTTCTTTATTCTGATTATTATTCTCTTCGTTTAAATTATTATTATCATTTATTTGATGCTCTTCTAATATAGCTTTTTCTGATACATGCTCCATAATTTTAGTAAATCTATCTAGTACATTATACAAGAAAAATCCAAGCCAAACACTCTCACCTTTTCCTTTAGGGCCAACATTACTAAAGCCATCATTCCAATCACCACTACCAATTTTAGGCAAACCATTTTCGCCAAAATTCAAACTTCTTTCAATTGCTTTAATACAATGTTCATAAATACTTCCTGTTTCTTTAGTACTCTCAAATTTGTCATATCTTTCATCTTCATTTTCTTCCAATTCTTTTCCAATTAAATATGGTGTTTGCTCTTCTAATATCGAATAATCTCCTGTAAATTCTATATATTCAGCAGTCAAATATACAAGCCATAACAAGTCATCTGAAAATTTAGTTCTTATTCCTCTTCCTGTTTCTTCATGCCACCAATGTTCAACATCACCTTCTAAAAATTGCTGTTTACTATGCTTTAAAATTTGATTTTTAAAAATTTGTGGGTCAATATATTTTAATGCTAGTGTATCTTGTAATTGGTCTCTAAAACCGTATGCACCGCCTGATTGATAATATCCTGTTTTACTTAATAACCTACTTTGTAGTGTTTGATAAATATCCCATCCATTTAAAATGATGTTCATAGATTCTAGTGGTGTGTAAACTTGGAGTCTTCCTAAAATATCTCTCCAATAACTTTTTACATTTTCAAGTTCTTGTTTGCAATTTTGAATTTTGCTATATTTGTAAGCAATGTTTTTGCTGTCTATTACTGCATCTTCTGCTCCTAGCAAAAATACAATTTCTTTTTCTGATAAACTGTCTAATTCTACTTCTATTTCATATGCTATACATGGTTTTTTGCCTAAACTGTTTTCATTATTTAAACTTGATTTTTTTAGGCCATCTGGATTTGATATATTTCCATTTCCAAAAAAGAAGTTTTTATCACCTGTATAACTTTGCATTTTTTCACTATTTGATACATATATTACATCATTTTTAAATTCTGAATTATATAAATTTTGTGCACAAATTATATTGTTATTTTTATCATATTTTAAATTGATATATCCATTTGATTTAAGTTCATCTTCACCTAAAACAGGTTTCATATAATATACAATTTTCAATTTTTTTCTGTTTAAATTCATATTTTTTAATTTTAAAATTTGTATTTTCACACTATCTTCTTTTGGGACAAAAACTTCTAATTCCTGTTCTATTCCATCACTTTTATGAATAAATTTAGTGTAACCAAATCCGTAAACTACATTGTAGTTTTTATTATCTGGCATAGGGTTTAGTCCAAGTGACCAAACCTTTTTCGTTTCTTGGTCTTTTAGATATATTATTTCTGATGGAATATCAAAATTAGGTTGATTTTCCCAGGCTGTTACTCTATTTAGTCTACTGTTTTTATACCAAGTATATCCACCCATACTTTGTGTGACCAATGTTCCAAACTTCTTATTTGCCATAATGTGTGACCATACTGTTGGAAGTTGATTATCTTTATTTGCTTTTATCAGATATTCTTTTCCATCTGCCGAAAATGCTCCATATTCATTATAATATTTCAAGTTTTCTGTGTTTTGTAAAATATCTATATTTTCTTGATTTTCTGGTTCTATAATTATATTTTCTGGCTCATTTGGAATCTTTTTATATTTTTCCAAATATTCTTCTTCAATATCTTTTAGTGAGTGACTTATTCCGCCTTTTTTACTATCTATTATTATTCCTGCAATAAATTGCAATAAATTCATATCTTCTTTGCTTATTTCATTTTTATTTAACTCAAAAATTCCGCCTCTAATATTTTTTAAATATGATAACTGACTGTTCAAAACCGCTTCTTCTATATCTTCCATAACATAATTTTCGTAACTATATTTTTCTTCATCTATTATTACTAATTCTGTTTCAAATCCCTTTGTTCTCATAAATTCATATGCTTTTAAAACTTCTTTTACAACATATGTGTCATTACTATCTTTTATTTTTACAAGTATTATTGGCAAATCACCTGAAATTCCATATTTCCAAAGCTCACTTTGACTATATTTTTGTTTTGGCAATTTTTCTAAGTTTAATTTTTTAGATGGATTATTGAAAATTATATATGACAACATTTTTTGGTAATCTCTTATTTGTGAACCTTTTATTCTTAAATATCTTGTTTGAGCTTCATTTTTTGCCTTTGATAGTTCAAATGCTTTTTTGATATTTTCTTCAACCGTGTATTTTTTAATATTTTCAATTACCTTTTCTTTTGTTTCACCTACTGCAATAATTAAATTAACAGTTGATTTTTCTTGTTTTTTAACTTTCATTGTTCTTTTTAATACCACAACAGGTTCTGTTACAAGTCCTATTTTTTTAGAAAATGGACTTGAATTTTTAACCATTTGGGGAATTCCTATATTCCCTCTGCCTGTAAATTTTTCTTCATCTATTTCGTACTCTAAATCCCCAATTATTTCACTATTTGTTGATAAATTTACTGCCATATATACTTCTTTCTCATGTTCATATCTTGTTCTTCTTTTTACAATTATACTATTTGTTTCATTGTCAAAATCAAATATTAAAAATAAATTGTTAAATGCAGGATGTGCATAATCTTGCTCTTTTGGTGATAATACTGGTTCAAAGTGTGATGTTATTTCTAGTATTTCGTCTTCATTTCCTAAATTTTCTAATGTTAGTTTTCTTATTTCTACTGGCTCATCTGGTGCAATTATTGTTTCAATTTTTGTTTTTATATTGTCATTTATTAATTCTTGTTCCATTTTGTCTGGCATAAAACTAATTTGATATTTGCCATTGTTTGGTATATATTTTGAACTCCATATTTTTTTTGATTTTATATTTTTTATATCAAAAAATATCCCTTGTGGGTAATCATCTGTGCTTTTAAATCTATTTATTAATATATTTTTATATTTACTTGCCCCTTCTCCCTTTTGGTTCATCGCTATCAAATAATCTTCGTTTGCTATGACATTTCCGCGTATTAATCTCTCATCAATTTTTTTGTAAGTGTCTTGAATGTAATCTTCATAATCAACATATTTTAATTTTTCAACCTTTTCTTTGTTTTCTTTTGTTATTATTGCTGTTTCTGGCATTGTTTCTTGTAGCAAAATGCTTATTGCATTTATTTCTGGATTTTGCATAAATCTTTTTTGCAAGATGTTGTTATTAAATAAATTGTTTATTGAAAGTAAAATCAGTCCTTGGTGATGTGCCATATATGTTTTTACTGTTGCCGATTTACTTCCTTTTTTTAATCTTTCTGGTGTAAAATCAATTGATTCATAAAATCCGTATTTATTGTACATTCCATATTCTTCAAGCCTTTTTAAATTTTGATATACTTCTTTTGGGTAATCTGTTATTGCTAATATGCTTCCATATGGAGCCACAACCATTTCATCTGCAAGTCCTCTTTTTAGTCCTAGCCATGGTATTCCAAATGCTTTATATTGATAGTTTGAATGCAAGTCTTTTAAGTTAAATGCCGCTTCTGATATTCCCCATGGTATTTGCAATTTTTTTGCATATTCCATCTGACTCATAATCATAAATTTGCAAGATTCGTCTAATAAACTTCCTTTGTATTTTGGTATATTGATATTTGGCATTAAATATTCAAATGATGTTCCTGACCATGATACAAGCCCTTTATATTTTCCAAGTGTAGTTAGTGTTCTACTTAATGAATTCCAATGTTTTGCCGGTACATCTTTTTTTGCTATTGCTATCAAACTCGCTTGTCTTGCTTCTGAAGCTAATAGGTCATAATATGAATTTGTTAGTTTGTTTTCTTCTACATTGAATCCTATTGAGAATATTCTTTGTTCTTTTTTATATAGATGCGAAAAATCTGTGTTTTCTATTAATTTGTTTACTATTTCTAGTAAACCAGAAATCAAATCTATGTTGCATTTATTTTGACTTTCTAACCAATTTTTTATAACATATAAATATCCTACAAAGTTACCGCTATCTACTGTTGAGACATATCTAGGAAATAATGGTTCTTTTGTTTCCGTATTATACCAATTGTATAAATGTCCATTCCATTTTTGAAGTTCATTTACTGTGTTTAAAATATTTTTTAGCAATTCTATTGTTTTATCATTATTTATAAAACCTAAATCATTTGCAGATATAACCGCCATCATCGATAATCCAATATTTGTAGACGACGTTCTTCTTACTACTTTATTTTTTCTATCTTCTTGATAATTGTCTGGAATCAAAAAATTATCTTCTTGTCTTAAGTACTTTTCAAAAAATCCCCATGTTTTTTTACCAATTTCTAAAACATAATCTTGCTCTTTCTGTGTTAATAATTCTACTGCCTCTTTTTCTGTTTTTTCTTTACTTATGCAATACATAATTGCTGGAGTTAAAATCCATAATACTCCAAGCATTAATGCCAATATATTATTACTATTTCCATAAATTATAAATGCTACAATTCCTGTTATAATGTTAATTGCCATATTTTTGTAGTATGAGATTATATCTGTTTTTGCTATTTTTTCTGCTTCTTCTGATGTTGTCCATTCAAGCAAATTTTTATGTGTCACTTTTACTCTATACATTGTTTTTACTATTGCTTTTAAAGATGTGTATGCCTTGTATGGCAAACATCCAAGTGTAATTATTGTTCGTGCAAAAATTCCTTTTAACCCCGATATTTTGGGCGTAAATGTTTTTTGTTTTTCTTCTCCTTCTCTTTTTCCAAATAGATAATTAATTAATTCCAAAATAAACGGAATTATTGAAATTAAAATTATTATAAAATTAAATGCAAAAACATCTATATTGAATATTTTTTCAATTATATTTATATAAATTAAAGCAAATATAATTGAGATTTCAAATAAACTCCTTCTTAAATTATCAAAAATTTTATATTTTGAGAGCATATTTAAAGGACTTTTTTTGCTTAGCCATTTTGTTATTTGCCAGTCTCCCCTAATCCATCTTGAAAGTCTATTCATAAAACTCATATATTTTGTTGGATATCCATCCATTAGCATGATATCAGAAACTAGTCCACATCTTAAATAACTTCCTTCGAGCAAATCATGGCTTAATACTGTGTTTTCTGGAATTGCATTTTCCATTACTTTTGAAAATACTTTTAAGTCATATATTCCTTTTCCTGTAAAAATTCCCTCTTTGAAGTTATCTTGATATATGTCTGATATCGCATTTGTGTAACTGTCTATTCCTCCTGCTCCTGCAAATATTTTTGTAAATAGTGTTTTATAACTTATATCCAAATTAATTCCAACTCGTGGTTGCATTATTCCATATCCGTCTATTACTATGTTTTTTTGCTCGTCTATTTTAGGTTTGTTTAATATGTGTGCCATTGCTCCAACTAATTCTGATGCCGTATTTAAAACCAAATCTGTGTCTGCATCTAATGTGATTATATATTTTATGTTTTTTAATTTTTCTCTAATTATTTCATTTCCAGTATTTTGGTACTCACTATCTCTGTTTTTTTCTATATCTTGATTTTCTATTTGGTTTTGTATAGTATTAATTCTAAATGGATTTTTTCCTTGTAAAATATACTGATTTAACTGATTCAGCATTCCTCTTTTTCGTTCCCAGCCTAAATAAGAGCCTTCTTTCTCATTCCATTCTCTTTTTCTATATATAAAATTAAATATTGGAAAATCTTGATTTTGATATTTTTTATTTAATTTTTTAACTTGATTTAATCCCTCTTGAATTACTTCACTGTCAAATTTTTCTTCTTGCATATTACTTTCTGAACAATCACCTAACAATGTAAAATATAAATTTGGTGATTTGTTTGCTAAATAATAAACCTCCAAGTTTTTAAACATTTCAACTACTTTTTCTTTGCTTTTTACAATTGTCGGGATTACTACCATTGTTGAATTTTCCTTGTCTATACCATTTGAAAAGTCCATTTTTGGTATTAGTTTAGGCTTTACTGTTTTGCTTAAAATTGTTTGTATTATTTGTATAATCACTTCACTTGATGGTATTAAAAATAGTAAAAAACTTACAACCTCAAGTCCGGTGCTTCTTATTTTTAAATTAAAAATGTAACTTAAAATTGCTGATAATATTACTGTTAAAATTCCTATTGATTCTATATATATTTTTGTTTTTGATTGTGGTGTTTTTTCTTTTTTATTTGCGTATTCTAATTTTTCGTATAATTTATTTATTCCATTGTCTATTAGGTAATATCCAATGTGTGATTTTTTTGATGTTTCTTGCAAATGTTCTTGTGCCAGTTCCAGCATTTTTCTTGCTATATAAATTTCAGAAATCTTCGTCTTTTTACTTATTTCCTTTATCTTCCCCCTGTAATACTCTTTTGTTTTATAGTCCATTTTTTCATACACATTTGCTGGATCTTTTTTTAATATTTCTTCTACGCCATTTATTTTTTCGAATATATCCAAAAAATTAATTCTTTGAATTTCTTTAATACTTGTAATGCTATTTCCCATTAAAACTTTTTGCGTAGCAATTTCAAAATGTTCCTTTTTTATAACATCAGATACAGTTGTCCCAAGTTTTTCAACAACTTCTTCAAGTACATTTAAATACGCATTTGCTTTTTTACCATATCTTTTTAAAATGTATGACATATATTCAATAAATGGATATCTCATATCTTGAAAAAATTCTTTTTCTATTTTAGTGTTTTTAAATTTTGTTTGTGATTTATCCTTATTTTCAACTAATCTTTCTGCGATATTTTCTGCTCTATATTTTTGAATTTGACTGCTATATATTTGTGCACAAATATCTGTGATGTTTTCTATAATTGCAATTTGCAAAAAGATTCCTATATTCCAGATTTCGTCCATACTTAATGTCTTTTTTCTTTGATAACTTATTAGGTAATCTTCTAACTTTTCTCTTTCTATTTTGTTGTCTGTGTATGCAACTATTTCTGAAGCTAAGACATATATTCGTGCAAATCCTTTATATTCCCCATTTGATATTCCTACAAAATTCATATATTTATTTAAAGGTAGTTCTTTTTGAATTTGTTTTACTGTTTCTTCTATTATATAAAAATTGTCTAACAGCCATTCTCCTGCAGGGTGTATGTTTATTCCTAATTTTAGATGTTCGTTTAATATGTTGTAGACTTCTTCTATTGTTTTAAAATTTTCTATTAGTTGTGGCACAGGATATGTGTCTTTTTGTGATTTTGATGTTGTGTTATGGCTTGATGCAATTTTTTCTAGGTGTTTTTCTAGTTGACTTTTTTCTAGCATTGTCCCTGTTATTTTTAGTTTTTGGTTTTCTTTCAAAAAAATTCCACTCCTTGCAAACATTTTTTGTTTTTATTGTTTGCCAAAGAGTGGAAATTTATTCATTTTGTTTTATTTGAGCTTCTATTGTGATGTTTTAATTTATAAAAATATCAATAATTCCAAAAGGAAAAAGCCCGTATTAACGAGCTTTTTTCATTTTTTTGGAAAAATATTTTTTATATTTCCAATGATATGTATCTATCATTGAAAAAATTCCAGATACACATATTATAAATCCTGTGATAAACTGCCATGGTTTTTTTAATGGATCTGAAAAAATGCCTTTTGCAATTAAGATTGTTCCAATAACAATAATTATCAAGCTAATAATATATAAAGTAATCTTTTTTATCCTCCAATCTCTGATTTGTCTTCTCCGTGTTGTATTCATATTTTTCTCCTTATCTGGCCATATTTATAGCCTTTAATCTGTTTCTACAGTTACTATACTTATATTATACAACTTTTTATTAAAAAATGCAAAATTTTATTTTTCTTCCCCTAAATTTTCCGTCTTTATCTCTTCTATTTGATTTTCTTTATACTCAACAATTGATTTTATAAAATTTCGTTTATAACCACGTTTTATTTTTGAATCTGTTTGTTGATTATCCATACTATCTTTCCATGTAATTCCAGTATCCATTATTTTTTCTACTTTTTCTAATGCTTTATTATCATAGTTTGCAATGCCTGTATAATTATTATTTCCATCATTTAAAACTTCTTGAATTATTTTTGAATTTTCATCTGTTACTGTTACTTTTATTAGTCCTCCATTAATATCTACTTTATCATCTTTTGAATCATATTCATTTTTATATCGTATTATCTCGTTTCCGTTTTGATCTCTGTCTTTAACTAAAAAAAATCCATTATCTTCTCTAGTTCTATAAATTTCACTCACATTACTTCTGTCAAAATCTGTTTTGTACTCATCATTATATTCTTGAATATAAATATCTTTTAGATAATCCAAAACTTCATCTGGTGTTTTTTTACTTTCAACTTCTTTTACAACAGTGTCTTCTAATGTTGTATCATTTATTTCTTCTAATTTTTCATTACTTACTTTTATACCTTCAATAAATACTTCTCTATCTCCAAGATTTTTAATTTTTATGTTTTTCTGCTTCTCCTACATCTACTGTTATTTCATTTTTTGATTTTTCTACACCATCTTTTCCAGAATTTAATAATACAACACCCTCACCAATATTCAATATTGATGAAAGTCCCAAAGCCGCTAATAGCCCCTTTATTACCTTTCTTAAAGAATTACTTTTATTTTTATCTTTATTCTTATTTTTCATACTCCTATCTCCTTTTCTTTTAGTACAAATTAATTATATAGCATAAAATTTTTTATTTCAACAAAATTGTACAATATTCTTTATCTTTTTTTAAATTTTTTCATATTATATATTAATCAGACATTATGTTTGAAAAAATTATTATTTGAAAGGATGTAATTTTTATGGAAATGGAAGAAAAAAGACCTGGATGTCCAATATTAGATGTTGATGGTGTTATATCAGGTGGCAAGCAATTTGACTTAGATATAAGCCTACCAGAAGATAATAGAGATGTTATATACGGAGTTATCAGAGACTGTTTCAAAGAGCCTATTTGTGACGCAGTTGTAAAATTAACAGAAGTTGCTTATGACTGTGGTAAAGAAATAAGAAAACCAATAGGTCACACATTTACAGACAAAGAAGGAGAATTCGTATTTGGCCCTCTTTGTCCAGATAGACACTATGCTATACAAATTTGGGCAAATGCTACAAAGAAAATAAAAATTTGTGCAAAATGTCATCATGAAGGTAAATGCTTAAAAGGTGATAAACATGATAAATGTGATTGCTTTATAGGCAAAAAAGATGGTCATTGTGATGATAGAAATTGTGAAGATTCTAAAGAATGTTGCGATAAATAATATTGTCCTAATAAAAAATGCTATGTATGAATTTTTTCAAAATTTCATATATAGCATTTTAAAATTAAATTTTTATATTATTCCCATTTTCTTGACGAATTTTTTTCCCTTTTTCATCATTTTGTTTTTATTCAATAAATCTGTATCGTTATACATCATTAATAAACCTGTTGCTAATAATCCTCCTACTACTAATCCTTTTGTAAATTTCATATTTAATAACCTTCCTTTCAATGCACAAAATTTGATTAACTTATCATATTTTATAATTATCTTCAAACTTTTCTTTTGCCTCTTTCACTAAATCAAATTTTATCCATAAAATTTTATTTAATTTTTTCATTTTTTATTCTGTCCTTTTTTACTTTTTTTATGCTCTTTATAAGTGGTATATATTTCATGTATAGCAATAATTAACAAAAATATTCCAAACATTTTTCTTAATTTGTTTACATCTGTATGAATTGATAAATTTGCTCCTACAATTGCTCCCAAGACTCCAAATAATGAAATTATTATTGCAACTCTTAATCGTATATTTTTGTTTTTTATATTTACAATTATTGCAGCAATTGATGTTGGAATAAAAAATATTAAATTTGTTGCTTGTGCTATGTGCTGTTCTAATCCACAAATATTTGTTAATAAAAAAATCAAAATTGTTCCGCCGCCCATACCAGTTCCACTTACTATTCCTGAAACTAAGCCTATAATTATTGCTCTCATTATTCACCACTTTTTTATCTTTCCTTATTTTTCAATTCTTCTTCCGCAATTTTTGTTAAACACTTATCACATTTTAACATTTGCGATATTATATTTTTTCTTAATTTTTCGTCCTTTATATTATCCGCTAAATCCAAAAACTTTTGTAATTCAAAAAGATATTGTTTATTATTTGTTTTCCACATATTTTCGTGTATTTTTTTATTCATTTTTATTTTGTTCTCACCTTCTTTTATTATATTCTGTTTTTTATCATACTATAATTCTTATACTTTTTTACATTTTTTTCACGAAATCTTATTTTTATTTTACGACTAATATATTTTTTTCACTAAATTATCATTTTTATAGATACATAAAACAAAAATATTGTGAATGCTATTTTAAAATATTTTTCCGGCAATTTTTTTAATAGCTTGGCACCAATATATCCTCCTATTGCTCCACCTATCCCACATAATATTGCTATATTCCAATTTATAAAGTTTCCTTTATAATAAAATATACTACTTGTTAAAACCATTGGAAGTATGCAAAATACTGATGTTCCTCTTGCTTTTTGAGAATCTATTTCTAATAAATACAAAAAAGCTGGTACAAGTATTAATCCTCCTCCTGTTGAAAAAAATCCACTTATCATTCCTGCAATAAATCCTATTAATGATAATTTAGAATATTTTTTTAATTGTTCTTTATTTTTTTGAAGCATAAAAAAACCTACTTTTCTTTTTAAGTAGGTTTCCCAATTTTTCCTTTTTTATTCTGGAATATTTTCGTCTTTTATATAATATTTTGTTCCCAACATTTTGTCTGGCAAATATTGTTGTTCTACCCAATGACCAGGGAAATCATGTGGATATAAATATCCCTCATGATATCCTAGTTTTTCCATTTCTTTTATTGGTGCATTTCTAATATGCATAGGAATTGTCCCTGTATCTTTTGTTGATACATCTTCTAAAGCCTTGTTTATAGCCAAATATGAAGCATTAGATTTTTTTGATGTTGCTACATATACTGCCGCTTCTGAAAGTAATATTCTTGCCTCTGGCATTCCAACCATATGTACTGCTTGCATTGCTGCATTTGCTACAACCAATGCATTTGGATTTGCCATACCAACATCTTCTGATGCAGCAATTACAATTCTTCTTGCCAAAAACATTGGGTCTTCTCCGCCATTTAAAGCCCTCGCCAAATAAAACACACTTGCATCAGGGTCTGAACCTCTCATAGATTTTATAAATGCACTTATATTATCATAGTGTGTGTCACCTTTTTTGTCAAAAACTGCTTTTCTACTTTGAACACAATTTTTGATAACATCGTCTGTTATATGAATATATCCATCTGCTTCCATATTTGTTGTAAGAACTGCTATTTCTAATCCATTTAAAGCCGTTCGTACATCTCCATTTGATATTGCTGCCAGTTTTCTTAAAGTATCATCTTCAACTTTTATACTATACTGTTTTAGGCCATCTTCTCTTGTTAATGAATTTTTTAAAATTGTATAAATATTTTCTTCTGTTAATGGTTCTAGTTTTATAACCATTGACCTTGAGATTAAAGCCTTATTTACTTCAAAATATGGATTTTCTGTTGTTGCTCCAATTAAAATTATAAGTCCATTTTCTACATATGGAAGTAAAGCATCTTGTTGCAATTTGTTAAATCTATGAATCTCGTCTATAAATAGTATGCTTTTTCCTGTTGGATTTATCATAAAATTTTTTGTTTCTTCAATTACTTTTTTTATGTCTGATACTCCAGCAGTTACTGCATTTATTTTATAAAATTTATATTTTGTTGTCTCACTTATTACTTTTGCAAGTGATGTTTTTCCACATCCTGGAGGTCCAAATAATATGATACTAGATAGTCTATCTGCTTTTATTGTTCTATATAATATTTTGTCTTTGCCCAACACATGCTCTTGTCCTACGTATTCGTCTAGTGTTTTGGGTCTCATTCTATACGCTAGTGGTTCATTACTGTTCATCATTTTTCTCCTAAATTTCGGGATTGGGGGACGGGTCTTTAATCCCGAAAATTTTTTTAATATTTTAGGGATTAAAGACCCGTCCCCCAATCCCTATTTTTATTTTCCAAGTATTGTTAGCCCTTTTCTAATTAATTCTTCTGTTGACATATCTTCTTTTGCCAATTTATCAAATGCTTTTTCAATTTCACGTTTATTATATCCTAAAACTTGTAAAGCAGCCATTGCTTCTTGTATTTTTTCTTCGTTTTCTATTCTTTCTTCTAGTTTTGTTTTTACTAAATTTTGTCCTTTTGATGCTTTTGTTAGTTCTTGGATTTGTTGTTCTTTTTTCATTTTATCTTTTAATTCTAGAATTATTCTTTGTGCCGATTTTGCACCTATTCCTGGTATTTGTGTTAATGTTTTTACATCTTCCGATATTATTGCAAGTGCAAATTCTGTTGGCTCACATACATCAAGCATTGCTACTGCAGTTTTTGCTCCTATTCCACTTACTGATATTAATAATTCGAACATTCTTAATTCTTCTAAACTATTAAATCCAAATATGCTAATATCATCTTCTCTTACTTTGTAATATGTGTGTACTTTTACTTGTTCTCCTATGTTACCTAATTTTTCTATTCCTGATTCTGACATGAATACTTTGTAACCTAGTCCACCTACATCTATTACTATGTATCCTGTCATTTTCATTTCTAGTATTCCTTTTATATATGCTAACATAATTTTTCTCTCCTATCATTTGCGTTTGTCTTTTTGTCCTTTTGGAACATTATATATCATAAAAATAAGTTGCCTCTAAGTCTGCTTCGTGCATTAATAGTGCCAATGGATATTTTTTGTACGCCGCTCCTATTGTATTGTATAGTTCTTTTGGTTCTGTATACCCCATATGCCAACGGATTGAGTATTTCTCTTCTGGTGTTAATTTCATATATTCTGTAATCATCATTACTGATTTTTCCCCATGTCCATATGGTATTGTGTCATCTACTGTATAGTATGGTACTTTTTCCCATACACCTAGTGCATTTTTTGCATTTCTATAGTCTATTTTATAAAAGTTTGCTTTGCATAAATCGTGTAATAATGGTACTAATATTAATGTTTCTGGATTTACATTTAGTGGTTCCATGTTTGTTTCTACTTTATGTTTTAATATTTCATATACCTTCATACTATGTTCTACTAAACCACCTTCGTAGTTTCCATGAAATCTTGTACTTGCTGGTGCAGTAAAAAAGTCTGTTTTTTCTATAAATTCTATTAGTTCATTTATTCCTTCTCTTTTGACTTGTTTTAATAATTCTAAAAATTGTTCTTTCATTTTTCTCCCTACTTTCTTGATATTTTTTCTCTCATTTTCTTTGCTTATTATATAAATTAAAATTGAAAAAGTCAATAGTTTTATACAAATTTTTGTTTGTATTTCTATTTGAAAAATAAAATAAAGTTGAGATAGAATTCAATTTTCATCTCAACTATTTGCATTATATCATACACTAAAAATATAACTTTCCTAATATCCACCTATTGCAAAAACAAATTTTTAATTCTCTCAATTGCCTCAACGGTATTTTCATTAGTATTAAAAGCAGTAAGTCTAAAATAGCCCTCACCATGTGGGCCAAAACCGCTTCCAGGTGTACCAACAACATTTGCCTCATCCAACAATTTATCAAAAAATTTCCAAGAAGTCATACCCTCTGGAATCTTAAGCCAAATATATGGTGAATTAACTCCTCCATACACTTTGAATCCTGCTTTTTCTAATCCCTCTCTAATAATTTTTGCATTTTCCAAATAATAATTAATATTTTCTCTTATTTGTTTTTGACCTTCTTCTGTATAAATTGCTTGTGCCGCTCTTTGAGTAATATACGGCGTTCCATTAAACTTTGTACAAGTTCTTCTATTCCACAACTTATTTAAGCAAACTCCATCACCATCTTTTGTATAACCCTTTAATTCTTCAGGTATTACAACATATCCACATCTAACACCTGTAAATCCAGCAGTTTTTGAATAGCTTTTAAATTCTATTGCAACTTCTTTTGCTCCATCTATTTCATAAATACTATGTGGTATATTTTCCTCTGTTATAAATGCTTCATATGCAGCATCATATAAAATAATTGATTTATTTTTCCTTGCATATTTAACCCATTTTTCTAGTTCATTTTTATCTAATACTGTTCCAGTTGGGTTGTTTGGGAAGCATAAATATATTAAATCAACTCTTTCTTTTGGTAATTCTGGTTTAAAGTCATTTTCTGCAGTTACTGGTAAATATACGATTTTGTCGTATGTTTCTTTTTCTTTATTATATTTTCCACTTCTACCTGACATTACATTTGTATCCAAATACACTGGGTAAACCGGGTCCGTAATTGCAACCTTGTTATCTTGTGCAAATATATCAACTATATTTCCGCAGTCACATTTTGAGCCATCTGATACAAATATTTCGTTTACTGATATGTCTATGTTTCTTGCTTTGTAGTCTTTTTTTGATATTTCTTCTCTTAAAAATTCATATCCTTGTTCTGGTCCATATCCTCTAAATCCTTGTGCTGTTCCCATTTCTTCTACTGCCTTTTTCATTGCTTCTATACATGCTGGAACTATTGGTTTTGTTACATCACCAATTCCTAATTTTATAATTTTTTTATCTGGATGTTCTTCTGTATATTTTGCTACTTTTTTTGCAATTGTAGAAAATAAATAACTATCTTGTAGTTCTAAAAAATTTTCATTTATATAACTCATCTAATCGCCTCCTCATAAAGTTCTCCATCAAATACTGTTACTGCAGGTCCTGTCATATATACATGATTATCTGTTTCATTCCATTCAATATTTAATGTTCCACCTAATAATTCTATATTAACTTTTCTGTCTGTTAGACCATTTAAATTGCAAGCAACCGCTGTAGCACATGCTCCTGTTCCACATGCTAATGTTTCTCCTGCTCCTCTTTCCCAAACTCTCATATTGATGTTCTGCCTGTCTATTATTTGTGCAAATTCTATATTTGCCTTTTTAGGAAATGCTTTATCAATTTCTAATACTTTACCATATTTTTCTACATCAAATTCTTTTGTGTTTTCTACTATTGTAATGGCATGTGGATTTCCCATTGATACACATGTGAATTTGAATTTTTTGTTTTCTGCTTCTAGTTCAAGATTTTTTACTGGTTTTTCTGTTGATATTACAGGAATTTTTTCTGCTTCTAATATTGGTTCTCCCATATCAACTCGTGCAGTTTCAACTTTTCCGTCTTTTGTATTTAATATTAATGTTTTAATTCCGGCAAGTGTTTCAATTTTTACTGTTGTTTTATTTGTAAGTCCTTTGTCATATACAAATTTTCCTACACATCTTATTCCGTTTCCACACATTTCTGCTTCACTTCCATCAGAATTGAACATTCTCATTTTAAAGTCTGCAATTTCACTTTTACATATTAAAATTAAGCCGTCTGAACCTATTCCAAAATGTCTATTGCTGACAAATTTAGCTAGAGATGATTCGTTTTCTATTTTTTGATTTATTGCATCAATATAAACATAATCATTCCCTAGCCCATGCATTTTTGTAAATTTTATCATAAATATCACCTCATTTAGGTATTAATAGTAAATAAAATATAGTTATATTTTATTGTTTTGTATTCTATCACAATAATTTTTATTTTACAAGATTTTTTTGACATCCTTTCATTTTTTATATATAATGTAGTTGCAAATACAAAGGATGGTGTTTTATATGAAATTTATAAAAAAACTATTATTCACAATAATATTATTAGTAATAATTTTCTCCTTAGCAATTCTAGGAATCGGCAAATTATATTATAACCAAGCACTAAAAGAAAAAACGTTAATAACAAGAATTGACGAGATTACAGGAAAAGAAAACTTTGTCAAATTTGAAGATATGTCCGCAGATTATAGAAACGCTGTAATTAGTGTCGAAGACCACAGATTCTACGACCATGGACCTGTAGACTTCATTGCCATAGGACGAGCCCTATTCACAAATGTAAAAAACAAAGAACTACAAGAAGGTGGAAGTACAATAACACAACAAGTTGCAAAAAATATCGTATTTTCTCAAGATAAATCCTGGTTAAGAAAAATTGGTGAAATTTTTGCCGCATATGATATAGAAAAAAATTATAGCAAAAAAGAAATCTTTGAAATATATGTAAATACAGCATATTTTGGTGATGGTTATTATGGAATTTATGATGCAAGTTATGGCTATTATAAAAAAGCTCCTAAAGATTTAAACCTAGATGAAGCCTCAATGCTTGCAGGCGTTCCAAATGCACCATCTGTATATGCTCCAACAGTAAATCCTACTTTAGCAAAAAAACGTCAATATCATGTTTTAAAAACTATGCTTGAATATGGTTATATAACTAAAGAACAAGCAATGTCCATAAATTAAATTTATAATATTTAATAACACATAATTTATTATTTTATGTGTTATTTTTTTGCTTCTTTCATATATATTATTATGGAGGTAAGTATGAAAGTTTTATTTATAAAAAATAGAAAGCATTTATATTGTGGAATCGTTTTATTTTTCTTATTGTTAATTTCCATTTCCACGTTTTTTTTGCATATTTCCCCATCTTACGCAATAGAATTTGCCAAAAATTCTTTTTTTAATATTGATGTAACAATTTCTTTAAACGACATAGAAAAATCTGATGAAAAAAGGGCATATTTAACTTTTGATGACGGTCCAACAACTAAGGCAACTGCAAAAATTTTAGATGTTCTAAAAGAAGAAAATGTTAAAGCAACTTTTTTTGTTGTTGGAAAACATGTTAAAGAAAATCCCGAATTAGTAAAACGTGAGTATGAAGAAGGTCACTATATTGCAAACCATGGATATAATCATAATAATAAAATTTTGTATAGAAATATGGAATCTTTTAAAAACGAAATCACTTCAACAGATGCAGAAATTGCTAAAGCACTTGGTATTGATAATTATTGCTCACATATTTTTAGATTTCCAAATGGTTATATGTCACATATATATACCAGTCAAAAAAAAGAAGCTCTTAAGGTTTTATCTAGTTTAAATTATGTTTATGTTGATTGGAATTGTTTAAATAAAGATTCTGAAAGAAAATATTCTGATTATCAATTAATAAATAATTTAAAAAACACTTCTAAAAATAAAGGTACTTTAATTATTTTGATGCATGATACTGCGGATGTAAATAAAACTTATAATATACTTAAAGAGTCTATTTCTTATTTAAAATCTGAAGGCTATGAATTTAGAAATTTTTATGATTTTATTAATAATCAGTTTTAGTTTGTTGTTTTTTGTTTTTATCTTTGTTATTGTTTACTTTTATTACCGTTTGGTTAATATAATTATTATTTTTATATTTTAGGTAATTATCCATGTAACTTATTGGTTATAGTTCTATAATAGTTGGTATGGAGGTATTCTATGAAATTTGATGCAGAAAAATTTAGTTATAGGTTAACTGTCTTACTTGATGAAAGCAATATGACTCAAACTCAATTAGCAGAAAAAATTGGTACTACAAATGTAACAATTTGTAGATATATTAATGGCGAACGAGTACCAAGAATCGATGTCGCTTCTAAAATAGCAGCCATTTTTAATGTATCTCTAGATTATTTACTTGGAATCTCTGAAAATGTTGATTCAGAAAATTTAACAAAAAACCAAGATTTAGATATTGCTTTATTAATGAAAAACTTATATTCACTTGATAATGACACACATCTTTCTAAAAAGCAAATTGAAATGATAAAAGCACTTTTACTAGCCAATAAAGACTTCATTTTATCGGCTTAAAAAACAGAATCAAGATTTTTACGCAGTACAAATTGCTACAAAATCTTGATTCTGCCATTTTTATATCATTTAATTATTTTCTGTTCTTTTCTTTTCACAGACTCCACAAATAATCATATTATTGAATGTAATTTGTAACTTTTTATTTTTTACTTTCTACTATTTTTTCTAGTGCTATTGCTAATTGATCAGGGCATGATGTTCCCTTATATCCGCATTGTATTCCTTTTAGTCTTTTTATTGCTTCTTGAATTTTCATTCCTTCTATTAATCTTGAAACTCCAACTGTATTTCCTGCACATCCACCTTGTATTGTTACCCTTTTTATTGTATCATCATCTACTTCTATTATCATTTCTTGTGAACACACACCTTCTGGTTCATATCTATATTCCATTTTTTCTTCTTCCTTTCTTTATTTATCCTTCTTTTTTATTATAACAATACTTATAATAAAAGTCCAGCAAAAAACTGGACTTTTAAAAAAAATTAATTTGAGATTTTTAGCAAATAACTTAGAACATATTTTTTACATGTTCTATAACCTCGGCCGGTAAATCACTAGCATACAGTTCATTCACATAATTAAATGTGAATTTTTTTACCTGAATTCCTTCCTTATTGCCTAGGAGCATATAATGTATACTAACTGTGCCCTTTCCTCTTCTGGCAATTATTATACTATCAGGGGTTTGAATCTGTTTCTTATAAGTAACATCTATGCATTCATTTTCATACATTGCAAAAATTTCTGCATCCCCATTAAGTCTTTCAAATTCAACCATTTGCCAAGATATTTTTACATCTATTCCAAGATGGTTATTTTGTGGTCCTGCATTCTCCTCTGTAACATTTTCGGTTTTAGGTTCCTCAACTTTTGACTGTTTTTCAACAATTTCTTCTACCTCAACAGGTGTAACGGTTTCGTTGGATTCAGTTTCAACTACTTCATTTACTTCTGTGGAAACTGAGTCTTTTACTTCCTGTTTATCTAGCTCTTTCGGCTCAGGTTTCGGCTCAGGTTTATGAACTTTTTTAATTACCTTACTTAAATTTGGATCTTCCTGATTGTTTGTTACATTTTTGTATATTTTATAAAATATATACTCAAGTCCCAAACACTTTGCCTTTAAAGATAAATTCTTGTCAGTAGTTAATAGCGTTGGGCGCTCAACTACTGGAAGACTCATTAAATAGTCAATAATAACATCGTCTGCCTGACGTTCGTCATTATATCCATATGGAACAAGTCTGTATTTTCCCGACTCATCCTCTAATAATTTTGTCATTATATCTCTTGTTTTTGCCCCAAGCAATGTTGAATTATTATTTATATTTAAAGAATCCAACTCTTTTATAACAGAGTATACAACTGTTACCTTTTTTGCTTTAAAAATGATTTTCAAACATGAGTCATATCCAACAGAACAAGTATCTATTATTATACTATTACTATTGGCATTTGGTGTTTTAAAAAATCCCGAATCCAGATCATTGTATTTTGTCTTTCTACTTTTAGCTTGTTTTGAATCAGATGTCAATTTATTACTTGTCCGATAAGAAGAATTCGTTTTTTCATTTTTTCTAAACCGACTCAAATATGTCTTTGCAGTGCCTTCAGTATATCCAAGACTTTCAAAATATGATAAGTCTGGATTTTCTGGAAAATCTTTTATTCTATTTCGCTTCTTTTAACCATACATTTCTCCTTCTGGTAGATATACTTATTACTACCATTGTGCTTGTTTAACTGTTACAGTTTTAATTATATCATATTATGTAAATTATTACAACAATTTACTAAAAATAATGATATTTTTCAATTTTAATAGATAAAACACAAAAAAGGCAATACAACTATTTGTACTACCTTTTAATACTACATTATTTTTTTACCTCAATATGAACATCTTTTAATTGTTGTTCAGAAACAACTGAAGGTGCTCTCATAAGTAAATCTCTTGCTCTCTTATTTTTAGGGAAAGCAATAACTTCTCTAATATTTTGAGAATCTTCAATAAGCATTACCATTCTGTCTACGCCAGGTGCTGCACCTGCATGTGGAGGTGTTCCATATTGGAATGCATTATATAATGCACCAAATCTATTTTTAACATCATCTTCTTTGTATCCTGCAATTTCAAAAGCCTTTACCATTATTTCTGGGTTGTGGTTTCTTACTGCTCCTGATGCCATTTCATATCCATTACATACTAAATCATATTGATATGCTAATATGTCTAATGGATCTTTTGTTTCTAATGCTTCCATTCCGCCTTGTGGCATTGAGAATGGGTTATGGTTAAAGTCTATTGTTCCTTCGTCTGATAATTCATACATTGGGAAGTCTACTATGTAGCAGAATCTGTAAACATCTTTTTCTAGTAAATCTAATCTTTTTCCTAATTCAATTCTAACTAAACCTGCTATTTTTTGTGCTGTTTTAAATTCGTCTGCTATAAAGAATACACTTGAGTTCTTGCTCATTCTAAATTCATTTACTAATTGTTCTTTTATATCATCTGTAATGAATTTTGCAATTCCTCCTATAACTTCTCCTGATTCTTCATATTTTGTCCAAGCAAGACCTTTTGCTCCTACTTCGTCTGATGTAGCATACTCTGTCATTTTATCAAAGAATTTTCTTCCTTGTTCTGCTCCATTTGGAACTATTATTGCTTTTATAGTTTTTCCTTCAAATGCTTTAAAGTCTGAGTTTTCAAAGCATTTTGTTACATCTTGTATTATTAATGGATTTCTTAAATCTGGTTTATCAATTCCGTATTTTTCCATGGCTTCTCTATATGGAATTTTGATAAATGGTCCCTCGTCTACTTTCCATGTTGTAAATTTTTTGAAAGTATATGGTACAACTTCTTCTATTACTTTGAATACATCCTCTTGTGTTGCAAAACTCATTTCAAAATCTAATTGATAGAATTCTCCTGGAGCTCTGTCTGCTCTAGGGTCTTCGTCTCTAAAGCATGGAGCAATTTGAAAATATTTATCAAATCCTGATACCATCAATAATTGTTTAAATTGTTGTGGTGCTTGTGGTAATGCATAAAATTCTCCTGGATTTAATCTACTTGGTACCAAATAGTCCCTTGCACCTTCTGGTGAAGAATTTGCAAGTATTGGTGTTTGAATTTCCGCAAATCCTAATTCATCCATTTTATCTCTTAATGTTTTTAAGATTTTTGAACGTAGTAAAATATTATTGTGTAACTTTTCATTTCTTAAATCTAAAAATCTATATTCTAATCTTAAATCTTCTCTAACTTCTTGGTCTGTGTTTATTTCAAATGGAAGTACATTTTTGCATTTTCCTAATACTTCTATTTCATTTGCAATTACTTCTATTTCGCCTGTTGGAATTTTTGTATTTTTATTGCTTCTTTCCACAACTTTTCCTGATATGTGAATACAACTCTCTGTTGTTAGATTTTTTGCTTGTTTTTGTAATTCTTCGTCATTTATTACTATTTGTGTTATTCCAAATTGGTCTCTTAAATCAATGAATATCATTGCTCCTAAATCTCTTATTTTTTGTATCCATCCTGCTAGTTCTACTGTTTCTTCTACATTGTTTATGTTTAATTCTCCACATGTTTTTGTTCTGTACATTGTCTTTCCTCCAATTTCAATCTATGTATTATAATATCACATTTTACTTGACTTTTCAATTATCTTACTTCATTTTGTTGTTCTTTATCGATTTCTTCTGTTAAAATTTTTTGATATGCTCCTTTAAATTCATAAAATCTTTCGCCAAAAAAGTTTTTATAATGTTCTATTATTTCAGTAGGAATCTCTATTCCTGTTTCTGTTTTAGCGTTCTGTATTGCTTTGTTTATATCAAAATCTTCTATTACTTCTTCTACGTATTTATTAAACCATTTTTTATCTCCAAAATCCCTAAAAAATGCTCCAAAATCATATTTGCTTCCATCACTTGTTGTTCTTACTTTTTTTCTTAATGTACCTGACTCGCAACAACAATCTAAATCATAAATTGGTGCAATTCTTGCTCTTTTTTCCTTTTCATTTAACAATATTCCCCAATTATGATTATTTTCATCTGTCTGTTTTACAAATCTATTAAATAATGATTGCTTTATAAATTCTTTTTTTATTGTATCTATGTCTTGACTTTTAAATCCTTTTTCATTCAAATATTTATTTATATGTTTCATTATAGATTGAATATTTAATTCATTTATATTACCATCTGATTCTTCTAATATTTCCTCACCATGTACCAATTCTTCATTTTTCTTTTTGAAATCTACTGTTAATATCTGTTTCATATTTCTATTAAATTTGTTACCTGCAACTATATAATATTTGGCACTTTTGTTTTGGAATTGTTTTGCTATTTGTGGCAATAGTATATTGTTATATAGTGAAACATAATATTGTTCTTTAGTTAGTTCTCTGTATATATCTCCAAATGGTCTTTTTAATAATGCCATAGTTCTTTGGTCTTTTAATAAAACCCAATTAACACAGTTAGTATATTTTTCAACATCAAGTGCTGATGTATTATAGTCTTGCTTTTTTAATATTATTTCTCCATTATCATTATGTTCAAAATAATTTTCTTCTCTCAAATCTGCATTTGTCACTTTTTGTTTTTCTATATATTTTTCATAATCTTGCTTATCTTTAAACATTTTATCTCCTACTTTTCATTTATTTTTATATATTAAACCACATTTCATAAAATTTTACAACATTTTTTTACTGTTTAACTTGAATTAAAAAATCTTTTTTGTTACAATATTTAAAGAATTAATGTGAAAAGAGGTAACTTTATGCCAAAAGAAGAATTTGATTTTTATGATAAAACTAGCCTAAAATCTTATAACCTAGATAAAAGTATGCAATATCAATTAAATATTTTAGGAAGTTTAGATGTTTTTACAAGGAAACATTCAGAAAATGTAGCAAGCATTGTTTGTAGAATCTGTAAATATTTACATCTTTCTAAAGATTTTACTGAATATTGTACAATTTGTGCTTATCTGCATGACATTGGGAAACAATTTATTCCTGCAAGTATTTTACAAAAAAAATCACCTTTAGACGATAAAGAATTTGAAATAATGAAAACTCACACAACAATTGGTTATAATATTTGTATGGATGATTTAAAATTGCGCCCTTATTCTGCTGGACCAATATATCATCACGAGGCATTAAACGGAGTTGGTTATCCAAATGGTATCACCGGAAAAGACATTCCAATAGAAGGGCAAATTATCCGTGTTGCTGATGAATTTGATGCTATTATTAGTAAGCGTCAATATAAATCACATATTGATATTATTGATACTTTAAAAATCCTAATACAGGAATCAAAACCTATTGAACATCCAGAAAATTATAAAGTCCCTGTAAAAAACCCAAAAGTAGGCCTTCTAAATCCTGCTATCGTAAAGGCTCTAATTAAAGTTATTATTGATGACACAGAATACGAAATTTCATGTATTATGGATTATTTAAAAGACTTAAAAGTTGAAATAAAACGTCTTGCAGAAATTGAAAAATATAATAAGAAACGACTTTCTACCAAAGATAAGAAAAAACAAAATTACTATTTAGAAGGTATGAAATGCCTTTTAATAGGCCAAGAAACCATTGAAAATTATGATGAAGTTTTAACTTCATATCGCAATATTGTTAACGAAAAAAATGCTCTTATGGATAAATTATTTAAAGAAATTAAGGTATTTAAAAAATTAAAAGTATAAAAATTTCGGGATTGAGGGACGGGTCCTTAATCCCGAAATTTTTAATCTTCTAGTCCAAAACTTACTCCAAGTGCACTATTTATTTTATTAATTATTTGTTCATCTTCTATATGACCTATTTTTTCTTTTAATCTACTTTTATCAATTGTTCTTATCTGTTCTGCCAAAACTACAGAATCATTTTTTAATCCACATTGTTCAGAGTCTATTTCTATATGTGTTGGTAGTTTTGTTTTATTCATTTGTGATGTTATAGCCGCTGCAATTACTGTTGGACTATATTTATTTCCCATATCATTTTGAATTATTAAAACAGGTCTTATACCTCCCTGTTCAGAGCCAACAACTGGGCTTAAATCTGCATAAAACATATCTCCTCTTTTTATTACCATAATCTTCACTCCTAATATTGGTATATGTCAAGATTGCTTCTTTTTTTATATCTATCTCATTATATTTTATGTAGATTATAGTATTTTGGTTAGTATCTTTTATTTCTATTTTTATAGGTTTCCCATCCTTTTTTGATACATAAAGTTTTTCATATTTTTGATATTTATTTCCTGTTTTTACAGTTGTTTCCATCACTATTTGATTTTCTTCTTCTTTAAATTTCGAATTTGAATTATTTTTATAGTTTTCTATAAAATTTGCTAAATCTAAGTTATTTTGTGTTATTTCCTGATAATTTTCTATAATTTTTGTTAAACTTAATTGTGTATTTTCTATTTTTAACTTATCATTTTCCCTTATTATTTTAACACCTTGTATATTGCTTGGTTCTAGTACTTCTTGTTCATTGTTTTGGCTATTTATGTATTTTTGTTTTAGTTTGTATTTATTGCTGTTTTTGTTGCTTTTTACTTCTACATCTATTTGTGCTTCATATGAACTAATATTTAAAATATATTCTACAATTTCTTGACTACTACTATTATTTCCAATTTTAATATTTTTATCCTTATTATTGCCTTTTTTTATTAAAATAATTGATGTGCCCAGTGAACATATTATCAAAAATATAATTAAAATTTTTTTTGATTTTCTTTTTTCTTTTGATTTGCCTTGTAATTTATGATAATTAATTCTTTGCATATTAAAAGCCCCCTAAAAATTATTTGTTATTAATTTTTATTATTGTTTTTTTATTTTAATGTTAAATTTTTTATTGTTTTCACCGCAAATTTTGACTTTATTTTAATATTAAGAAAATTGCATAAAATACCCAAGAACAAATCTGAAAATTTTCAATTTTCAGTCTTAACTCTACTTTTTATCATACTATGATAACTTTCCTAGAATATAAAAAAAAGAAGACCATTTCTAGTCTTCTTCTATACGAATTCATATATTTATATATTCACAAATTATTTATTATTTACTAAATCTTTTAATGCTTTACCAGCTTTGAATACTGGAGCTTTTGAAGCAGGTATTTTGATTTCTTCTTTAGTTTGAGGATTTCTACCTTTTCTAGCAGCTCTTTTTCTAACTTCGAAAGAACCAAATCCAACTAATTGAACTTTATCTCCTTCTACTAATGCATTTGTAACTGTTTCTACGAATGCATTAACTGTTGCTTCAGCTACTTTTTTTGTGTCACCTGTTTTTGCAGCTATTGCTGCGATTAATTCAGCTTTGTTCATTTAAATTACCTCCTATAAGATTGAATATTTATGTACTTTTATCGCCTGAACTAAGCAATAACTGTACCTACTAATAACTCTATTCGCCAACTTTCGATAAAATCCTTCTTTTTTTCTAATAAATTTTAATTTTTTCTAGAAATTTAACTATTTTATCACCTGCAGGCATCATTTTGAACTCATCTTTTGTAAAAACTTTTAAAGCAACAATTGCTAATGAATATATTACAACCGCAACCATTATTGCTATTATTGTAGCCAATCTTTCAACTATTATTCCTTTTAAAGCTAAATATGTAAAATATGAACATATTCCCATAATTGCAGTTGAAATAACTGGTTTTAGAACAAATTTTGAAAACGTCAAATTTAATTTTATATATTTTCTAAGCATTGTAAATGCAATACAAAATGCAACCAAATGACAAGCAACCGAACCCCAAGCAGCACCATAAACTCCAATGTTTGGTATTTTTATTAATGTAATATTAAAAATAAATTTAACAAATACACCTGTTGCCAAAGAAATTGTTGGAATCATTAATTTTCCAAATCCTTGTAACGCCCCATTTATAGTTTGGTCCAAAATTGTAAAAATTATTGTTAATGCACTAATTTGTAATATTAATGCTCCATCATTTGCATTTGGGAACAACAAATTCAAAATTGGTTGTGCAAAAATAAACATTCCAACTGTACAAGGCAAGCCTATCAACATTGAAATCAACAATGAAAATGATGTTTTTTCAGTAATTGTTTTATTATCGCCTTTTGCTTTTGCCGCTGATATTGCTGGAACTAATGCTGTCGCAAAAGCTACATTTATGGCTAATGGTAAACTTGTTAATGTATCAACTTTTCCGCCTAAAATTCCATATAATGCTGTTGCTTGGTCCTCTGGCATAAATGCCCTCAAATTTCTTACAACTGTAAATGAATCAACATTTTTATTTATTGAAGACATTATAGCTGTTAATGTTATTGGAATTGAAACCAACAAAATTCTTTTTATTATTGTTGATACTCTTTCATATTTATAATTTACTGTATTTTTAATTTCTGTTGCAACTTCTTTTCTTTCTGACCTGTAATATAAAAATAAATAACTAAATCCTAAAAATGTTGCAAGTGTTGTTGCCAAGTTTGCACCTGCCGCCATCCACTCTGTTGAAACATTTGATAATATTGCAACAACTTCAACAACTATAATTGTAAGCAATGTTTTAAAAACTTGCTCCAACGTTTGAGATTTTGCTCCTACACTAATTTTTTGTCTACCATTAAAATATCCTCTCATAACTGATGCAACTGTAACAAAGAATATTGCTGGTGATAATGCAACCAATGTCATTTCAGCATCTGGTATTTGTAACCATTGATTTGCTATAACATTTGCTCCAAAGAACAACAGCAAACTTCCAACTAATCCTATTACCGCAAATGTTGCAAATGCTATTTTAAAAATTCTATGTGCACCTTTGTTATCTCCTACTGCAACTCTTTCTGATACCAATTTTGATATTGCACTTGGAACTCCTATCGAAGATATTGTAAGTAGTAGTGCATATATTTGATATCCACTTGCACATATTCCATTTCCTTTGTCACCAAAGCCTTGTCTGTTTGTTAGATATAATGTATATACTAAACCTAAAATTTTTATAAGTACTTGTGAAAACATTAGAGTAATAACACCTTGCATGAATCCTTCTTTTTTAGGTTTATTATTTATTTCTCGTTTTTTACTACCTATATTTATCATCTTACCTCCTACAACTTTTCTATTATAATTATTATTAAAATAGTATTTTCAATATGTTTTATTTTTCAAATTTTATATATTATTTTGAAGTACCGCGTAAGCAATCAAAATTTCAAAATTATATTTACATTATAATTATAATTAAAAATTTTATCAATACTTTTCATAAATTTTTCAAAAATCATTGACAAATGCCCTTTTTTGTAATAAAATATTTAAGCATTATGTAGAATATGATTTAAATTAGAACTTCTCCCCGGTAGTTATAATTTAAATGTCATATATAAAAATAAAAAATAAAAATAATAGGGAGGGTAATTATTACCATGAATAATACAACATATAGCCCAAAAAAGGCTGAAATAGAAAGCAAATGGTACATAATTGATGCAGCAAACAAACCATTAGGTAGAGTTGCAACAGAAGCTGCAAAATTATTAAGAGGAAAACACAAACCAACATTTACACCTAATATCGATACAGGTGATCACGTTATAGTATTAAATGCTAAAGACGTTATTTTAACAGGAAACAAAATGGATCAAAAAATTTATAGACACCACTCAGGATACATTGGTGGAATGAAAGAAACTCCAGCAAGAGTAATGTTAGAAAAAAATCCAGAAAAAGCTATGACATTAGCTATTAAAGGAATGTTACCACACAACTCTTTAGGAAGAGCTCAACTTAAAAAATTAAGAGTTTATGCAGGAGCAGAACATGAAAATCAAGCACAAAAACCAGAAGTATGGGAGGTAAAATAATATGGCTAAATCAGAAAAAATAGTTTACGCTGGAACAGGAAGAAGAAAATCTTCAATTGCCAGAGTTAGATTAGTTGAAGGATCTGGAAAAATTACTATTAATGGTAAAGATATTGATGAATTTTTCGGATTAGAAACTTTAAAAGTTATAGTAAGACAACCACTTACAGTTACAAACACAACTGATAAATATGATGTTATTTGTTCAGTTCAAGGTGGAGGATTTACAGGTCAAGCCGGAGCAATCAGACATGGTATTGCTAGAGCACTAAATGCTGCTAATATCGAATACAGACCTGCTTTAAAATCAAACGGATTCTTAACAAGAGATCCTCGTATGAAAGAAAGAAAAAAATACGGTCTTAAAAAAGCAAGAAAAGCTCCACAATTCTCAAAGAGATAATATGCTTTTATGCAAAATATACAAACCTCGGAAGTTTTAATACTCCCGAGGTTTTTTATTTTATTATTTAGACTGTTCTATTTATCTAACTTTATTGATTAAAGCATCATCACCTACATTATATACACCTATACCTAATAATACTACCACCATCATTACAATTAAAATAACAGCTCCAATTATTCCTATAGTAGCAAATATATTTTTTTGTTTTTTTCCTGAATAAATAGCTAATATCAATGCTCCTATTTCTATTAAAATAGCCAAAATAATCCCAATTTTGGAATATAAAATCCATCCAATAATACATAATATTATTGATATTATTCCTAATATTTTATTTTTTTCCATTTATTTCCCCCCTTCCTATATTTTCATTTTAATTCTAAAAAGTAAAAAAGTCAAGATTCCATAATGAAGAGATAATATTTATATAAAAAAGCACTATTTTATAGTGCTTTTTTGTTGTAGTGTTAAATTTCTAAATAAATTGATTCTTTTTTATTTTTTATAGCCAAATTCACTTTTTCTACTATAATTTTTTGTAGATTTATCCTAACATTGCAATGACAAATTGTATTCCACTTTCCGTCATTATCTAAAATCTGGAAAGTATCCCAAAATATTCTATCTACAAACAGTGCCTTCTGTGGGTTATTAATCTATATCAATTTGTTTTTAGTTTCAATTTTTAATACCATATAATTCTTCTTCCTATTAAATCTAATTACAAGGTTACATTATAAAAATTCTGCCTGAACTAATCAGGCAGAGTTTCCATCACAATTCAAATATTCCATTTTCCCTCCATACACACTAAAATCACGTGTTAACCAATAATGGAATATTTAAAGCCACATTATATGTGATGGTAAAAAATTCTATTGGTTAAGCCATTTTTATTATATCATATTTAAAATTTTATGTCAAATTATTTTACATATTTTTCCAATATTATAGTAACCGGTCCATCATTTACTAAGCTAACTTGCATATCAGCCCCAAAAACACCAGTTTCAACAATTCTAACTTGTTTCTTACATTCTTCAATAATATACTCATATAATTTATTTGCAAAATCAGGTTTTGCAGCATCTGTAAAAGATGGTCTATTTCCACTAGAACAATCAGCATATAATGTAAATTGAGATACCAAAAGCAATGAACCATTAACATCTCTTAATGATTTGTTCATTTTTCCATTTTCATCTTCAAATACTCGTAAATTAATTAATTTTTTTACTAAATAATCTGCTACTTCTTTTGTGTCAGTGTGTGTTATTCCAATTAATACCATATATCCTTGTTCTATTTTTCCAACTGTTTTTCCCTCTATATCTACTTGTGCATTTTTAACTCTTTGAACTACAAATTTCATTTTTTATTTCTCTTTTCCTCTATTTTTTATATTTATAAATTATATCAAAAATAAGAATTTTTTTCAATTAAATTTCTCCGTTAATATGTAATTTTTCGAGATTTTCCCTACTAAATTGTAACAGATTTTGTGTACTGCCCATTTAATCCCAAAATTATTCAATAATATCCAAAACATTACTAGAATCAATACCATCAAGATTATAATAAGTATTTGGAATTTTACCAACAATTACATTTTCAATAAGAAGAACCTGATTAGAGACCTTTTCAGAAATAGTATTGTAAGGAGTCAAAATACAAACCTCACAGTCAACTTGCAAATACACCCTATGCAAAGTTTGGTTAATTCCCTGAGCAGAAAATTCACTACGCAAGTCTGTTTCAACATTACCAATAGACGATATTTTAATTGGAATTCCAGGGCCTATGCCAGAAAGTAATTTTGAACCTGTAAAGCTTCCAATTGTAATTTTTATATTTTCTTGGCCTCTCTCATTAATTGAATTCTGTATTTTGACTGCAACATCTGATATTATTTCATTTATTTGAATTACATTAGATTTTATCATTGTTATATTTCCATCATTATCTTTTTCAATTGTAAATAATTCATCATATGTATGGTCTTTCATAACATTGGTTGCTTCATTATTAGATATTATTGTTGCAATTGATTTTGCTTTATCTTCACATAATGCTTCAAAAATTGGAGAAATTGCATCTAATACAATTTTTACTGTACTAAATGCAATTACCATTATTATAAAAATTTTTACAATTTTTTGTTTTCTTTTTAAATTTTTATCTCCTCCACTTGAAAAGAAAATCTTTGGAAGTCGTATTCTTGGCCTCGAATATATCTTACTATTCATAGTTGCAAATCCTTTCATATTTATATACTATAAAAGAATTATTCATACACTTTTTCCGAAATTTTTTCAAATTTTGGTATATATAATTTTTGACCTGGATATATTTTATTTTTATCCTCAATACCATTTGTTCTAGCAATTCCATCAACAGTACTACCAAATTCCTTAGCAATATTCCATAAAGTATCACCTTTTTTAACAACATAAATTACCAAACTATAATCTTGCTCTTCCCTCTCACCGTTTTCAACTATGCTATCTATCATATTCAAATTTGCAGTTCTATACATACTTGTATCAGCTTGAACATCCACATTGCAACTAATATCTCCACCATCTTGAATTATAAAATCTTGTGATTTTATTCCCATATCACAATTTGTATTTAATGATTCCCCATTTTGAAGATTTTCAATTGTATATTCAAATGGAATTTTTGCATCTTTAACATTTATCTGTTCTCTAGAATTTTCAAAAATAAATTTCATATTTAATTCCGCTTCATACATAATTTTAGTATTAATTTTATTTTCATTTAATATAACTGGCGTTGTCTCTACATCAAGCAAATTCAAACCATCAATATCATTCATATTAATTTTTTCTCTTATTTGCTTAACACCTGAAATATTTTGTTTGCTAGTCATTGTTGTAATTTGCTTTTTCTCAAAATTCAACTTTTGAGTTGGGCTATACATATCTTGAATCAAATTGATTTGCTTTTCTTCATATGCACAGCAAGTTACTTCTATTTCTATTTCGACATATATTGAATGCTCATCTTGTGAATTAGGTTTTATAATTATATTTCTGATTTCATAATTTACATCACATATATTTTCTTCTGACACATCTGGTATATCAATAAATCCAACAACCGGTATTTTATATGTAACAATATTTATTCTATTATCTTCAGTTAGATACATTATCTTTATTTCCGCTTCTGCTTTAGTCAAAATCTTATTATAACTGATTTTTATATCCTTATCAACTAAACATACCTGTGCTTGTAAAATCTCAGCCAAATTATCCATATTATCAATTTGAATATTATCTTTTGCATAAATCTTTGTACTTCCTGTTCCCACCAATGAATTTAATTTTAAATCTTCCTTTAAAATTTGAACATCATCTTCGTTTTGAACCTCATTAATTATCTCAACATTATCATTTGAATAAATTTTCAAATTAACTTCTAATGTCGCCTTAATACCAATTTTTCTGCCATTTATCACCTTTGCTTCTATTGATTTTATCTTAACATCAGAAATTGCATTCATTCCTTCTTCACAGTTTGGAACATTCAAACTTTCTGAAAAGTCAACACTTGTGTTTAGTCCTCTTACTGTGTCATCTGCCCCGTCTGGCATATACATTATGTAGGCATTTACCGTTCCATCAAGTCTTACTTTTTCACTTTGCACCTCTTTTTTATATATTGATGCTATACCACTTGTACCAATTGTGTTTAAAATGTCCGGCTTTGAGTCTGGTACTATCATATCTCCCTCTGCTAATATGATTTCTTTTCTTTCTGCTATTACTTTATTTATATTTAAGTTTTCTCTTTGTGCTTCTATCATTTTTTACCTCCTTACAGTTTTTCTTTATAAATGTATATGAGGTTGTTTTTGGTTTATTCCTAATTTAATTATTTTTTGATGGTACTATTACTATATTTAATGTTGGATCATATTTGTATTTACTTATTATATCTTGTGAAAAACTTGCTAATTCATTTGGTATTACTATTGTTGTATATTTTTGTTTTTTTAGTTCTTCTATTTTATTGTCAATTTCTTCTGGTTCTTTTATTTCTTCTATGTTCATTCCTAATAGTTTTGGAAGTTGATAGTCTTTTTCATATTTTATAAAAGATGCTTTCATTTTTTGTCACTCCTTTTTTACATTTATTTTAGTTTGCTTTTTTATCGTTGTTTTATTCTATTACATTATAAATTTTGTTTTTATGTTATAATGTGATTGATACTTATTTAGCATGACTTATGAAAGTGCTTATATGAAAGAGTTTTTTAAAGAGTTTAGGACAGCATTGAACGAAATTGCAATAACTTTTTTATTTTTCATTCCTTGCACATGCAAAAATGAAAAGAAAATTGCAAAAGCAATTTCAAAAAAATAATCCAAAAACCGTGTCATTATTTTGACACGGTTCTTTTTATTATCTAATATTATAAATATAAATATTGCCATTTGAAGTTATTGTTGCTTTTAATGGTTTTCCATCTGTTTCAACCTCTTTTGGAACCTCTACAACAAATCTATATTTCAAACTTTTTAGTGGATCTATACCATATAAATTTGGATAAGTTTCTAATTTATCACCACTGGAATTTTCTGTTACCAATGAACAATTATATTCATAATTATTATCATATGTGATTTTCACAGACATAAGACTATCCTGCTTTACAGCTGATGTTGATAAATTTTTAACATTCATCGTTAATTCAAAATATTTTTGATTATCATCTTTTCCCTCTAAATATGTATAATATCCTGTTGGATTTGTTGGTTCAATATTCTTTGAAAAAGATGTTGATAATATATTAAATTCACAAAAATTATCTATAGTTATCTTGTCTTGCAAATTTATTTCTGTTTCGTTTTTATTTGAACTATTATCATTTTCCACTTTGGATATACTTGAGTTTGCATTGTTTTCTTTTGAATTTACAGTTACTCTACTATTAGAATTCATTCCTTTTTTATTTTGATAAATAAAAATACCAACTACAATTACAATAATCACCCCAAGTACTATTAATACTTTATTTTTATAATTTTTCTTTTCCATAAATTTCCTCCTATATACAATGATTTTCTTTTTTTTCAATCACTTCAGTATTTTTTATACCTGAAATTGCAAAAATACTACTTGTTATAAGCAAACATCCTCCCAATGAAACATAACCTGCAAAGTAGCATGCATTAATAATATAATTATAAGCATCACCACCAACATATGCATTTACACTTTTATAAGAATAAGATTTTTCACTATTTTTATATCTTAGCATTTTGTCAAATCCCACACCTATACAGAAAATACTTAACAATAATAATATTACTGATATTATTATTAATATTTTAGAAATATTTTGTTTTTTCATATCTTCACCCCTTTCTTTCTACAATATATCACAAAATTTTTATTTTGTGCACATATTTGTACACTTATTTTTAATTTTTTTTTGGTTACAATAATTATGGTGATGAAAATGAAAAAATTAAAAATTGAAAAAACAAAAAAAAGCAATGATACAGTAACTAGAACAATAAGAATAAGTGGAGAAACTTTTGATAAAATTAGTGATTTAGCTGAAAAAAATGAATTAAGTTTTAATAGTGTAGTAAATCAAATAATTGAGTTTGGATTAAAAAATTTAGAAGAATAATAAAATTTATTGACTTTATCATTAATTCAAAATATAATAATAATAGGAAATGGAGAAACCACAAACGTGGTTTGCCAGGTTGTTATGTAAAAACACATCGCCCTGTCAAGACAGATGTGTTTTTTTATTGGTTATCTACTTTTGCTAATAATTATAACTAGTGCTATAATCAAGGCAAAAGCTATGATAGTTACTCCAATTAATGAATAGTATAAAATAAATATTGTTTTTATTAGTAATTGCATTTCTATCATAAGCCTCACCTCCTTTATAGAGGGAAACCACATCTTTTTATTCTCATTCCATAATAAAAAACTTCTCTTTTTCAAAAATTCATGTTTTAAGTATTTAAAACACGAACCAATGAATAAGAAAAGTTTATTTTTATATTATAATATATTCTTCTATAAATTTATGTACAAATTACGCACTCTTTAATTCCAATCTCAACTTATCAGCAATCATTGCTATAAATTCCGAATTTGTTGGCTTTCCTTTAGCTGCTGAAATTGTATAACCAAATATTTTCTCAACTGTTTTTTGGTCTCCTCTACCCCATGCGACTTCTATTGCATGACGTATTGCACGTTCTACACGACTTGGAGTTGTATTAAATTTTGTGGCAATTTTAGGATACAAACTTTTAGTAATTTGATTTATCACATCAATATCATTAACTACCATAATAATAGCCTCACGCAAATATTGATATCCCTTTATATGTGCGGGTACACCCACTTCATGAATTATATTAGTTACTAATGCTTCCAAATTATCTTGATTTTTAATTCCATCCTCAGGAATTTCTACATATTGCGTTTTTACATCTCTTGTAATAAAAGTATCTGTACTTCTATTTGGTATAAAATTCTTTAATTCCTTTATTCTTTTTATTAATAATTCTATATCAAAAGGTTTTACAACATAATATTCTGCTCCAAGTCCAACTGCTTTTTGAGTAATTTTATCTTGTCCAACAGCAGAAAGCATTATACAAAGTGGCTTTTTATCACATTTTATCATATTCATTTTTTCAAGAACACCTATACCGTCTAGATGTGGCATAATAACATCCAATAATGCTACATCAGGCATTATATTAGCAATCATATCTATTGCTTCTTCTCCATCTTTAGCAATACCTATCACTTCCATATCCTCTTGCTCTTGAATATATTTAGCAAGTGTTTGAGCAAATTCTTGATTATCATCTGCTATTAAAATAGTTGTTTTTTCTTTCATCTTTATCTCCCCTATCTTTAGTTTCTTTTAAATATTTTATGTATATTATTCTTTCTAATCCTCTGTTTTCAATAAATAAAAGAACTGTAAATTTTTTTACAGTTCTGATTATATTATTATTTTTAATGTTTTTCAATTATTTTTTTCAATTATTTACAAAAACATTAATTTATTATACTTTTCTCTATTAATTTTTTAGATAAAAACTTTAAATTTATCAAATTAACTTTTTTTGTATTAAAATCATCTTCTAATCTTCCTTTATTCCCCTCTTCTAACTGTATTTTACAAATAATTTTCTCTGAATAATCATATTCTTTTATATAAATATTATTTTTTTTACAATAATATTTAAAAGATTCCAAATTATTATAATCTAATTCTACTTCTGCCTCTATTCCTATACATTTCTCAACTTTTTCTGAAATGTCTATTGCATCAAGCGTTGCATCTGAATACGCTCTAACTAAGCCTCCTGTTCCAAGTAATATTCCACCAAAATATCTAGTTACTACAACTAAAACATTGCCCAAATTATTTTTTTGCAAAATATTAAGCATAGGTCCACCTGCAGTCCCTGACGGTTCACCATCATCACTTGATTTTTCTACTACTTTTTCATCTTCTATAACTCTATATGCAACACAATTATGTCTTGCATCATAATACTTTCTTTTGATTTTTTTAATGCACTCTTCTGCTTCTTCTTGACTTTCTACTTTTATCAGATTACATATAAATTTAGATTTTTTTACAACTATTTCAGTTTGTACATTCTCCTTAATTGAAATAAATTTTTTCATATTTCTCCCTTTTTGAGACAAACAGGACAGTTTTCATTTACCTCAAATTTTATTAAATACAGCAATTAAAACTGTCTGAGTTTGTCTCACACTTTTATCAAATTTTGTCACATATTATTCCCAGCTGTATATCCTGTTGAATACGCTATTTGAAGGTTGAATCCTCCAGTGTAAGCATCAACATCAATAATTTCACCTGCAAAATATAAACCATTAACTAATTTAGATTCCATTGTTTTGGGATTTATCTCTTTAATATTTATTCCCCCACTTGTAACTATAGCCTCATCAATAGGTCTAAATCCTCTTATAGTAACTTCAAAATTCTTCAATACTTCTACAAGGCTATGTCTTTCTTTTTTATTAATTTCATTAACTTTTTTATTAGGATTTATTCCACTTTTTTCAATAATTACCGGAATCAACTTTTGTGGCAGCAATTTATCCAAACTATTTTTAAATTGCTTATTTTTAAACTCTGCAAAGTCTCTTAATATTCTTTCATCCAACTTTTCTTCAGATAATGCTGGTTTAAAATCTATACTTAAAACAATTTTTTTATTTTTCAAAAGCTCATCAATATTTTTATATCTAACCAAATGTGCTGAACCACTTAAAATTGTAGGTCCTGATACTCCAAAATGTGTAAATAGCATCTCACCAAAATCTTGATAAATAATTTTATTATTTTCCTTATTTTTTAATTTGATATTTACATTTCTTAAAGATAAACCTTGCAAATCTTTACACATATTTTGTTCAAAAGCCTCCAAAGGAACCAATGATGGTCTGATTTTAGTTACAGTATGTCCCAATTTCTTGGCCAATTCATATCCATCACCAGTTGAACCTGTTAGTGGATAACTCTTGCCACCAGTTGCTAATATTACTTTATCTGCTTCAAAAATTTTAATATTGTTTTTATTTTTATCCCTGTTATTGATATTGCCTCTGTTATTTTCTTTGTTCTCAACAGTCTTCACTTTCAATTTTCCATTTTCATCTCTTGGGACAATTTCAGTAACTTCCATATTATATTCAATTTTAACATTTAACTCTTTCAATTTTTTCGTAAAACTTTTTAAAACATCCAAAGATTTGTCTGTTACGGGAAATATTCTATTTCCTCTCTCTTCCTTAACATCTAAACCTTCTTCATTTAAAAAATTTATTATATCATTATTGGTATAATTTTTAAAAGCACTATACAAAAACTGACCATTACCAGGTATATTTTGTATAAATTCCTCAATTGGTAAAGAAGATGTTATATTACATCTTCCCTTACCTGTAATCAAAAGCTTTCTTCCAAGTCTTTCTTTTTTTTCTAATAAAATTACATTATTTCCATTTTCGGCAGAAGCAATTGCTGCCATCATTCCAGCAGGACCTCCACCAATTACTATTACGTTCATATTTTTCTCCCAAATTTTTCGGGATTGGGGGACGGGTCTTTAATCCCGAAAATTATATAAATTAATTATTTGTAGTACTTTTAAAATTTCGGGATTCAAGACCCGTCCCCCAATCCCGATTTTTTAATTTTTCATTTTTTGAATTGCCTTAAGAATACCAAACTTACCATACTCATAAGTAAGCCCACCTTGCATATAAGCAATAAATGGCTCACGAATTGGTCCATCACAACTCAATTCAATTGTTGACCCTTCTGTAAAAGTTCCTGCTGCCATTATAACCTTGTCCTCATAACCACCCATGTCACTAGGAAATGGAATTACATTTGAATCGATTGGTGAACCCGTTTGGATTCCTTGACAGAATTTAACTAAATTTTCTTCACTTCCTAGTTTAATTGTTTGAACAATATCTGCTCTTACTTCATCATATTTTGGTTCAACATCATATCCTAATTTTTCTAATATTCTACTTGCAAATATTGCTGTTTTTACACTAGATGCTACAACTTGTGGTGCAAAGAATAAGCCTTTTAGCAATTGTGTATTTTGTCCTAATGATGGTCCTATTTCTTTTCCAATTCCAGGTGCAGTTAATCTTTCTGCACATAGTTCTATTAAATCCTTTCTACCAACTATATATGCTCCAGATGTTGCGATTCCTGCTCCTAAATTTTTCATTAATGAACCTACTGCAATATCTGCTCCAATTTCTATTGGTTCTTTATCTTGTACAAATTCTCCATAGCAATTATCAACCATAATTATTACATCTTTGTTGACTTCTCTAATTGCTTTTATTGCCTTTTCAATTTTTTCAATTGTCAAACTTTTTCTTGTTGAATATCCTCTTGACCTTTGAATTTCAACTAATCTCACATCTTGTTTTTTTAATCTTTCTTGAATTGTTTTTATATCAAAATCATTTTCTACAAGTTCTATTTGTTCATACTTAATTCCAAATGCTTTCAATGAACTTTTGCTTTCTGTATCATTACATCCTATAACAGTTTGAAGTGTGTCATATGGTTCTCCTGTTATACTAATCATTGTGTCATTTGGACGTAATAATGCAGATAAAGTTATTGCTAACGCATGTGTTCCTGATATGAATTGAGCACGTACTAGTGCATCTTCTGCTTTAAATACTTTTGCATATATTTCCTCAATTTTGTTTCTTCCTGCTTCATCAATTCCATATCCTGTTGATGAGTTTAGATGCATTTCTTGCAAGTTACATTCTTGAAATGCTGATAGTACTTTCATACTATTTTTTTCACATATTTCGTCCATTGCTTTAAATTGTCCATTTATTTCATTTTCTACTTCTTTTGATAAATTTTCTAGTTCTGTATTGATCCCTAATTTTTCTAACATTTTTTAACCTTCTTTTCAATTTTATTTCATTCATACTTTTCAGCAAAATTATTTTTGCATAAAATTTATTTATAACTTCCAACTAATCTACTATATTTTACTATATTTTCTAATAAATTGCAATTAATTTGCAAATTTATGTAAATTTTGCTATACTAGATATTAGAAGTTTAAAATTCATAAGGAGGTAACACTATGCACAAACCATTTGACGATGAATTAGAAAATAAAAAATTTGAAGATTTATATACTAGCATTTCAAAAAAATTGGATAAAATGATTTTATCAACTGACTCTGACATAATGAGATATATGGAAATCGTTTGTTCTACACTATTACTAGAAATAAACAAAAAATTTCCAGAGCCAAATTATTCAATATATTTAACTTCAAGGGTAAAATCTTCAAAAAGTAATATATCTAAACTAGAAGATTATACAAAAAGGCTAAAGGAGATTGACTCAAGTGTTTCAATAAAAAATTTTTTGGATTTATTTGGTTTAAGAATTATTGTTGAAAAAATCCCTCACAATGTAACTTTAGACACAAATAATCCAGAGTATGAAACATTAAAAATGCTTTCAGATGAAAGAAAAGAAAATATAAAAATATCCGAAAAACATCACATATTTGAATCAAAAATAGATAATCAAAATTGTACATCTTTTGACTACTATACAAAAAGCAAACAAATATTACAGGATATTTTAAATACTTTCGAGTCTGAGACTGTATATTCAAAAGATTATGCTTTAGAGTTAAAGGATAAATACAATAATTTGATTAAAGAATGTAATAAAAAAATCGCTATTTTAACTGCATTAGGAGACTACTCTACAAAAATGAATATTGACACTTTGGAACATGAACCAGATGCTCAAAGGGTTGATTTTAGAGAACTTTTAAAAGATTTCGACTCAAGAATTGATAGCAAATTAGGATTAAAATTATATTCAAGTACATTACCTGAAATAGTTAAAAATTCTAAACAACTTCAAACTTTAGGAATTATAACAAATCCTGATAAATCGGCTTCTAAAATAAAAAGAGAAAAAAGTGGATATGTTGCTGATTTTTCTGGGTTATATTCTACAGTTCTAGATATTCCAATAGAATTGCAGACAATGTTTGTAAATGAACATGAAGAAAGCATTATGGGATATTCTGCACATGGAAATATGCCTGGAAAAGAGGCTAAATTTATGGAAGTTCCTTCTGCATATGCAACAAGAAATATGAAATTACTTAATAATATTGGAAAAAACGATATAATTTCAAATAATGAATTAGTTCTAATTAACCAAATATGTGATATTAAAAAATCAAACAAAACTTTTAACCAAAAACACACAAAATTGTTAAAATATATTGCGTCACAAGAGAATATTGAGTTTGAAAACAATTCACCAATAGGAATAAAAATTGATGAAAGATTAAATGATTTACTTGTTAGTTTTTGTACTTTAACAAAAAAAGAATCTGAAGAATTAAAAACAAAATTGTATAACAAAGGGTGCGAAATTTATACTAACTGGGCAGAAAATATTTCTGCAAAGCATGCAACTGCTAGATTAGATATGGATTCTTCTGCTAGAAATAGAATTAAAATTCATTATGATAACCCATATGAGTGCTTGGCACATACGATAAGGGAGCAAATAGAAAATCATAATCCTGATTCTATTGATGCCGAATATTATTTAAAAAATATTTATTTGAATCAAAATGAGTTGCTTAAAACTTCTGGGTTGATGGCTTCCGAGAGTTCTGTTATTGATTTTGAAATTGATGAATATATTAAAAATGATTTGCCTAATCTTATCAGTAAGGTTGATGACTATAATTCTATAAATGATGATTTAGAAAAAGACTAGAAACACATTGATGGCTCTAGTCTTAAAATCTATTTAAATTTCTATCAACTTTTTAGCAATTTTATATAATTAATAGTATACTATTTTCAATTACTAATGAAGGATGTAAAATGAATTATAAAAATTTAAAAAATTTAGAAGAAACAAATAAAACAACATTATTATAAATTTTTAATGGTATATTGACAAACATAAAAAATATTTCTTTTAGAAAATCAGCTTCTTTAATAAAAGACTTTCCTAGTATATGTGAAATAAGCTACAAATCATACGAATATATTGAAAAGAAAAAAATTTCAAATACTAACTTGTATCCTATTATACCAACTCGAAGAAAAATATATAATACCTTCATTACAGAAGGTGTTGAAAGAGAACTTACAGGAAATCATCTTGTTGTTATACTACAAAATCAGAATTCCAATATGTATTCAGATAAAGTAACTGTTGTTCCAATAGAAGAAGATTGAAATAAAATAAAACCATCTTACCAAACAAAATTAACTAACAAAGACTTATATTTTAGAAAATTAGACAAAGATCCATCAAGAATTATTTTTGCTGATATTATGACTATTGATAAATCTAAACTTGGTAGAAAAATAGGTATTTTAAAAGATGAAAAATTCAAAAATAAATAAATTAATAAAAAAACATTTATCTTTAAAATAAGTTTTTTATAAGAAATTTTTTTCAGAAAATATAACCAAAAATATTTAGGTTAAAAACTTGCAATTTTATGTAAAATGCTTTATAATAAAGTTAGTAACGATATTTGTTGCACCTTAAAAAAGTAAGTTTTTGGAGGTGCAAACCTCCAAATAATTAAAAGGAGGATTCCATATGAAACGTCTTAAAATTAAAATCTTTATATTATTTATGTTATGTTCTGCTATGGTAGCCTGGACAAAAGTAGCAGCATTGACGGGGAAAAAAATTTATGTTATTTTGGTAGTACTGGTAACGATAGCTGCTCTTTTTCAAATATATAACATAGAAAAAGACGATTAAAATTGAAACAGTCTCTTCAATGAAGGGACTGTTTTGACTTTAGATGAAATTTGGATGATATTTATGCCCAATTATTAAATTGTATCACAAAAGATAGAAAATTTTATAAAAAAGTTGACAAATCATATTTTTACTCCTAAAATTTATATAGCAATAGACAATTGTTATGTTAACTCATCAGTTCATTAAATTGAACTTTGGCTTATTAAAAAGCTTTTCCGAACTATGTACACAAATCACATAGTTCTTCTTTTTTGCATAAAATTTGAATTTATACATATATTATTATTATCAGCTCATTAATTTGAGCTTTGGACTATAAGCTTTAAAAAGACTAGAAACATCAATGCTTCTAGTCTTAAAATATTATTGTTGAGCATATGGTAATACAGCAATATGTCTAGCTCTTTTAACTGCTGTAGTAATATCTCTTTGATGTTTTGCACAACATCCTGTTGTTCTTCTTGGTAAGATTTTACCTTTATCATTAACAAATTTCTTTAATTGGTCAGCGTTTTTGTAATCTAATTCAAAATTTTTGTCACTACATAAAACACAAACTTTCTTTCTTTGTTTTCTGAATTTTGGGTTATAATCTTCATCATAATTTTTATTATTTCTTCTTTGTTTTTTATCAGCCATTTTTATTTTCCCCCTCTCTTATGAAAGCACTTAACTTTCATAGTCTATTAAAATGGTAAATCATCTGTAGATGATGTTTCAAAATCAGATCCCATACTTCCTGGCATTGTATTACCAAAAGTATTTTCAAAAGCACCTGACCCCATATCTCCTTCTCTTTTACTATCTGCGAAATATGCTTCTTCTGCAACAACTTCTGTTACATAGTGTTTAACACCTTGATCATCATCCCATGTTCTTGTTTGGATTCTTCCAATTATACCAACTTGTTGACCTTTTTTAAAGTATTTACTACAAAATTCTCCTAATTTGCTCCAAGCAACTATGTTAATAAAGTCTGCTTGTCTTTCTTCTCCTTGTCTTGCAAATCTTCTATTTACTGCTAAACTAAAAGAAGCAACTAGAGTATTGTTTGTTTGTGTGTATCTTACTTCTGGGTCTCTTGTAAGTCTTCCCATTAATATTACTTTGTTCATTTTCTTTTCTTCCTTTCATTACTTTAATCTAAGGTCCCACTTTTTATTTTAAAATTAGTCTTCTTTTCTTACAACGATGAATTTGATTATGTCATCTGTAATTCTGTATACTCTTTCAAGTTCTTTGATTGAATCTGGTTTTGCTTCAAAGTTAAATAACATATATGTACCTTCTTTGAATTTTTTGATTTCATAAGCTAATCTTTTTTTACCCATGTTTTCAACTGATTCAACTTTTCCATTTTCATTGATTAATCCTGTGAATTTTTCTTCTAAAGCTTTTAAACCTGCTTCGTCAACATTTGGATTAACAATGATAACACTTTCGTATTTGTTCATTATTTTCACCTCCCTATGGATTTTGCAACCTAACTTTTCGTTAAGTAGAGATGCTTAAAAATAGTTATGCCCTTTTTAAGCATAACTATTCTATCACAATTTTTAGGTATTTGCAACTAATTTTGGATAATTCGTACTAATTTTTTTGATATTTTATCACACTTTTGCAAGTATATTTAATATTTTCATCACATTTTTGCAAGCATTTTTATATACTTTCATCACATTTTTGCAAATGAGAAATTCTTTTTCTCCTCTTTATTGTTTTCAGTGTTCTTATTTTTTGCATCCAACTTTTTCTGCAACTCAATAACTGGAACAGGCAAAATAGAAATTGCAACAGTAATAATCCATTGAGTCAAATTTAAATGAACAACCTCAAAAACATTTGCAAAAGCAGGAATCACAACAACTATAGTCTGAATAAAAATTCCTAAAACAAAACTTCCAACTAAATACTTGTTTTCAAAAAGTCCTGCCTCAAAAATAGACCTTTCATTTTTAACATTAAAACTATGGATCAATTCCAGAAATCCTATTGATAAAAATGCCATAGTTCTTCCAACTTCTAAGCCATAATATTTATTTCCAATACTGAATGCAACAAGAGTAAGAACACCTATCATAATTCCTTCAACAATAATTTTATTCCACAAACCATCTGCAAATATTCCTTTTTTACTATCAACTGGTTTTCTTTGCATTATATTTTTTTCAGGCTTTTCAAGTCCTAAAGCAATTGCTGGTAAAGAGTCTGTAACTAGGTTTATCCATAATAATTGTATTGCAAGAAGTGGTGATTTTAAGCCTAATACAAGTCCTATAAAAATTGTTACAATTTCTCCAATATTTGTAGCAATTAAAAAATGTATTGCTTTTTTTATATTATCATATATGTTTCTTCCCTGTTTTACTGCCTCAACTATTGTAACAAAATTGTCATCTGTAAGTATGATATCTGCCGCATTTTTGGCAACATCTGTACCGTTTTTGCCCATAGCAATTCCAATATCAGCATTTTTTAAAGCTGGGCTGTCATTTACACCATCACCTGTCATTGCTACAACCGCACTGTTTCGTTGCCATGCTTTTACAATTCTTACTTTGTGTTCTGGTGTAACCCTTGCAAAAACTGAATATTTTTTTATATTTTTTTCTAATTGATTTTGAGTCATTTTATCAAGTTCTTGCCCTGTTATTGCCATATCTTTTTTCTCTAAAATACCTAAATCTTTAGCTATTGCCTTTGCCGTTTCTAAGTGATCACCTGTAATCATTACTGTTTTAATTCCTGAATTTTTACATACCTGAACTGCTTCTTTTACTCCATCTCTTGGTGGATCTATCATTCCAATTAGTCCCACAAATGTTAAATTATTTTCAATATTTTGTGAATCAATTTTACTTGGCAATATATCTAAATCCTTATATGCAACTGCAATTACCCTCAATGCTTTTTGTGCCATTTGTCTATTATCACTCTGAATTTTTAGATTTTCTAAACTTCTAATTTTTATATTATATTGATTTGCCATTTCACCTATTGAATCTATTTGCTTTGTACACTTTTGTAATAACACATCTGGTGCACCTTTCGTTATAACTCTATATTTGTTTCCAATTTTGTGAATTGTAGTCATCATTTTTCTATTAGAATCAAAAGGAATTTCATTAACTCTTGGCATAAAATTTTCTAATCTATTTTTTGTACTTCCAATATTTATACATTCTTCTACAATTGCCTTCTCTGTAGGCTCGCCAGAAACTTTTGCCACTCCATTTTCCACATTTACATCACAGTCTGTGCATAATGTTGCTAGTTCAATAATAAATTTTTTACTTTGACTTCTAACATCAACAACTTTCATTCTGTTTTGTGTTAAAGTTCCTGTTTTATCAGAGCAAATAACACTACTACTTCCAAGTGTTTCAACTGCAGGTAATTTTCTAATTATGCTATTCTTTTTAGCCATTTTAGTAACACCAATTGAAAGCATAATTGTTACAATTGCAGGTAACCCCTCTGGAATTGCCGCTACTGCAAGTCCAACAGATGTCATAAACATTTCAACAGGTTCTATATGTTTTATTAGTCCCATAATAAAAATTATTATGCATATTGCTAAACAGGCTAACCCTAATATTTTACCAACCTCGCCTAATTTTTTCTGTAATGGTGTTTGTGGAGCCTCATCTTCTATAATCATATTAGCAATTTGTCCAACTTTTGTACTCATTCCAGTATCTGTAACAACCGCTTTTCCATGTCCATTTACTGTTATACTAGCCATAAAAGCCATGTTTTTCATATCACCTAAAGGTGCATTTTTACTACATAAAATATCTGCATCCTTTTCTGCCCCTTGTGTTTCGCCTGTTAATGATGATTCTTCTATTTTCAAGTTATGACTTTCTAAAATTCTACAGTCTGCTGGTACAAAATTTCCTGCATCTAAAATTATGACATCACCTTTTACAAGTTCTTCTGCATTTACTTCAACTGTTTTTCCATTTCTTATTGTTTTTGCGAGTTGTGGTGTCATTTGTTTTAAGGCTTCTATTGATTTTTCTGCTTTTGCTTCTTGTATTACTCCCATTAATGCATTAAAAACTACTATCCCAATGATTATTATTGAATCCACATAGTCATTTTCTCCTTGCATTTTTGATACAACTGCCGATATTATTGATGCTATTATTAGTATGATTATCATAAAATCATTAAATTGTTTTATAAATTTTACAATAAAACTTTCTTTCTTCTTTTCTTCTAGTTTATTTTTCCCGTATTTTTCTTGTCTTTCTTTTACCTCTTTTTCTGTTAATCCTTGTTTCTCATCTGTGCCTAATTGTCTTAATACTTCTTCTTTTCTTAATGTTTGCCACATAATATTCACTCCTTTGTATATTTGTTATTTAAATATATGTGGCTTGTACTTTTTTATTCCAAAGTAACAGCAAAATTTTTTTGTCATATTATGTTGTAAGAGGTGTTATTATGGTAAATTCAATACTTTTAGCTATATCAAGTAGTATAGATTCCTTAGGAATAGGTGTGACATACGGAATTAAAAATACAAAAATATCTAAATTAAGTAAAATAATTTTATTTGTAATTTCACTAATTACAACATATATATCAATATTTTTTGGAAATATAATTCAATATATACTTCCAAATTCTTTTACAAATTTTTTGGGATGTTTTATTTTGATTTGCATGGGAATATACATATGTTTTCAAGCTTCTAAAAAAGAAAAAGATTCCCGAAATGTTTTTAATAGTCCAATATCTTCTGATCTCAACCATTCAAAAATAATTGAGCCTCAAGAAGCATTAATCTTGGCTATTGCTCTTTCTTTAGATAGTTTTTGTATTGGTATTTCTGGTTCAATGGCTGATATTAATTTAAGCTTATTCCCTTTTTTGGTAAGTGCTTTTCAATTAATTTTTCTAAGTTTGGGCTCTTATTTAGGAATCAATATTAGAAATTTTTGTAAGTTGCCATCAAATATATGGTCTATTATTTCTGGTCTATTATTGATTTTTATTGGTTTTCTTAGATTTATTGCATTTTAGGCTTAAATATTGTATAATAATGTTATCAAACATCCCAGGAGGTAACAAAATGGAACAAAAATTAAAAATAACAGATGGAAACGGCACAAATTTTTTTATTTATGGTTCTGAAAAAGAACTAAAAACTTTTATCAAATGGGTAAAAGATTATAAACATGGTACTTGCCATGAAATGACAGTAACATGTAAAACTCCGTCTGACATGAAGGCTTGCAATTTCAAAGCAATAAGAATGAATTTAAGTCCTTCACAATATAGCGTAAATAATAAAAATTATGCTTAATATTTTTTAATTGTTCAAAGGTGAAGTTTTAATAAACTTCACTTTTTATAATCTAAAATTTAAAAAGTAGCAAATTTTCACTTGCTACTTTTTATAAATTCTATTGTTTCAATTTCATAGACAACAACTTAGAAATACCACTCTCTTCCATAGTAACACCATAAACAGTATCAGCCACTTCCATAGTACCCTTTCTATGAGTAATAACTAAGAATTGAGTATGGTCTGTAAACTTCTTCAAATAATCAGCATATCTAAATACATTTACATCATCAAGTGCCGCTTCAATTTCGTCCAATACACAGAATGGTGCTGGATTTATTTTCAATATTGCAAATAATAATGCAATTGCAGTAAATGCCTTTTCCCCACCTGAAAGAAGCATCATATTTTGTAATTTTTTTCCCGGTGGTTGTACAGTAATATCAATTCCACACTCTAAAATATTTTCTTCGTCTTCTAATGTAAGTTCTGCTTTTCCGCCACCAAACAATTCTGCAAATACCTCTCCAAAATTTTTGTTTATAACCTTGAATTTTTCTTTGAATTGTTCTTTCATAATTTGAGTCATATCTGAAATTACTTTTCTTAATTTACTCATTGTATTTTCTAGGTCTAAACGTTGTTCACTCATAAAGTCATATCTATCTTTTAAGTTTTTGTATTCTTCAATTGAGTCTACATTAACACTTCCAAGTTCTCTAATTTCAGTTCTTAAGCTGTTAACTCTTCTTTGTGTTAATGCAACATTTTCTGGTTTTTGATATTGTTCTGCATTATTAGGTGTAAGTTCATATTCTTCCCACATTTTGTTGATAATGCCATTAATATCTTCTTCAATTTTTGTCTTTTTAACATCTAATTTTACAAGTTGACCTTTTAAGTCTTCAATTAATTTAAATTTAGCAGTTATCTCATCTTCTTGTTTTGAAAGTTTTTCACTCTTTTGAGCTCTTTCTTTTTTCAATTCTTCAATTTTTGAACTACTACTATTTACACTTTCTTTAACTTCTTCTATTTTTTGAAGTGTCTCTTGTATTGATTTTTCAAGTTCTTCATTGTCTTTTTCGATTTGTTCGATTTGTGTATTTTTATTTTCAATACTTGTATGTGCATTTTCTAATTCTTGATTAATTCTTTCTTGAATTTCTTGAATTGACGCTTCACTTTCGTCAAATGATGATACAGAAATTTTCAAGTTTGTAATATCAAAGTTCAAATCGTCAATATATTTTTGGTCATCTTTGTTCAATTCTGCAAATTCAGTAATTATTTTAGAAAGTTCTTCATTTTGCTCAACAATTTTATTTATTTCAACTTGTAAATCACCTTTTGTTGAAACCGCTTCTTCTTTTTGTTTTTCAAGATTTGCTTGTTCTTCTTTTAACCTATTCAAACGTTTTTCAAGTTTTTCAATATTTTCATTTATTGAAATAACTTTTTGTTTTTCAGTTGCATATGTGATGTCAATTTCTTGTAGTTCTTTTTCAAGATTTGCAGATAATTCTAAAATTCCTTCAATTGATTCTTCGTAATTTTGCTTGTCATTTTCTAGTTTTTCAATTTTTTGTTTTAGATTTTTTATCTCTTTTTCAAGTTTTTCAATTTCTTTGCCTCTACCTAAAATATTAACAGTCTTTTTAGCAACTGAACCACCAGTAATTGCACCAGATGGATTTATTGAGTCACCTTCTTTTGTTACGATTCTAAATGTATATCCATTTTGTTTTGCAACTTTAATTGCGGTATCCATGTTGTCAACAATTACAGTTCTACCTAGTAAATTTAAAATGATTTGCTCATATTTTTTGTTGTATTTTACAAGGTCTGACGCAATCCCAATAACTCCACTTTCATTGCCTTTTATTTTGTCTAATTTTTTACCTCTAACAGATGAAATTGGTAAAAATGATGCTCTTCCTAAATTATTTTTTCTTAAATGTTCAACTAATCTTTTTGCATCTGTTTCTGTTTCTGTTACTATGTTTTGAAGACTTGCTCCTAAGCACATTTCAATTGCAGTTTGTAAGTCATCTGGAACTTCAATAATATTTGCTAAAACACCATTCATACCTTTGCCAAGTTCTTTGATATTTTCGCAGTCTTTAAGCAATGATTTTACACTTTTAATATATCCTTCTTTTTCTTTTTCTGTTTCTATCAAAAATTTTAATCTTGATTCTTTTATTCTCATTTCACTTGATAAAATATTTATATTACTTTCAAATGATTTGATTTTTTGGTTTGCTTCTTCTCTTTGTTTTGCTACTTCATTTAATGAATTTTGAGCCTTATTTTTTTTGTTTTCAATTTCATTAAATTGCTTTGCAATATCTTCTTTATTAAGACGAGTTCCATCTAATTCAGAAATTGTTGACTGCATTTCTTGTTTTATTTGTGCTTGTCTTTTTTCAAAGTTTTGATAATTTATGTTTTGAGCATTTATTTCTGATTGAAGTTCATATTTTTTGTCTGTATTTTCTTCTACTGTATGTTTGTATCCTTCAATTTCAAGTTCCTTAGAAGATAATTTTTCTGTTAATTTATCTAATTCTGCTTGTTTTTCATTTAACTCTTTTTCAAATTTTTCTTTGTTTTGTTTTAAGTTATCTTTTTTAGCCTCTTTTTGTTCAATTTCGTCTTTCAATTCTTTAATTTTAGCATTTTGCTCTTCAATTTCTTTTAAATATCTATCATTATTTTCATTATTATTTGCAATTCTAGTCTTTGCAACATTTATATCAGAATTCAATTGTTCAATTTGTTTTTGACTCTCAAAACCTATATTTGACATATTTTCAATTGTTTCTGTAATTTCATCAATGCTAGATTTTAACTCTTCTTTTAAGATTTTTACTCTTTCCAGTCTGCCTTCTTCATCATTGCATTGAGACTGCATAATTTCAATGTCTTGTACAACTTTTTCCAAGTCTTGTTTATATTTTTCTATGTTGTAAACAAATAAGCCAATTTCAATATTTTTTAATTCTTCTCTTAAATTCAAATATTTTTTAGCCTTATCTGCTTGCATTTGTAAAGGTTCTAAATTACCTTCAATTTCAGTCAAAATGTCATTGATTCTTAAAAGATTCAATTTTGTATGTTCCAACTTTTTCTCAGACTCTTGCTTTCTTGTTCTATATTTAACAATACCTGCAGCCTCTTCAAAAATATGTCTTCTATCTTCAGACTTGTTACTCAAAATCTCGTCGATTTTACCTTGTCCAATAATTGAATATCCATCTTTACCAATACCAGTATCCATAAATAATTCCAATACATCTTTTAATCTACATGGAACTTTGTTTATATAATAACCAGTCTCACCACTTCTATAGATTTTTCTTGTAACAGTTACTTCCGTATATTCAATTGGCAATGCACCATCAGAATTATCAAACACTAAAGAAGCCTCGGCAAAGCCCAAAGACTTTCTATTTTGAGTACCTGCAAATATGATGTCTAGAGATTTTGTACCTCTTAATGATTTCATACTTTGTTCTCCAAGTACCCATCTTATTGCATCTGATATGTTACTTTTTCCTGAACCGTTTGGCCCTATTACTGTTGTTATTCCAGGCATTAGTTCTAATATTGTTTTATCTGCAAAGGATTTAAATCCTTGTAATTCTAATCTTTTTAAATACATTTATCTTCTCACCTTTTTTAGAGATTTTTTAGGGATTCGGGGACGGGTCTTCAATCCCTATTTTTTTAATTGTCATTGAGTACGTCAATTTTTGACAACTTTTGTTTTTTTACATTTTACTATAAGAACTGACAAAAAGCAAGAAAAATTTTCTTGCTTTTTTAGTTTGTAAAATTTTTTATATTTATCTTTCTATTGCGAAACAAGAACTGAACGAAAGCCATTTCACCAAGAAGGTGTACCTGCATAACTCCCCAAAAAAAAACATACCTGCATCTTGATAATTAAAATAACAATTTCCACGTCCAAAAAAGCAAAATAAATCCAAATATTGGCTATGCCAAAAAATTAATATAACTAATAGAAACCTAAATAGACTTATAAATGGTGAAACATCATCTATATCATTTAAATATTTAGAAGATTTATGCAAATACTTAGAATGTGATATATCTGAATTGATTAATATAGATAACCACAAAAATATATATTAATCTCTTTAATAATATAAGTTTTCCAAGTTTAATTAATCATTATATTAAAAATACATTTTTCGACCCAACCGTTCAAAAAAATCCCTTGACATCACTCTATTTTTGGCATATACTAGACACATCAAATACGTGCACACAGTCACGTAAAATCAAATATCTCAAAATACATTTTAAACATTTGATAAATTTTAAAGGAGGCAATAATATTATGAATAACCTAATAGAAATTAGATGGCACGGTAGAGGCGGTCAAGGTGCAAAAACTGCATCATTATTATTAGCTGACGCCGCATTTAATACTGGAAAATACATTCAAGGTTTCCCTGAATATGGACCAGAAAGAATGGGAGCGCCAATTACTGCTTATAACAGAATTAGTGACAATCCAATTACAGTTCACAGTAACATCTATGAACCAGACTATGTTGTAGTAGTTGACGACACATTATTAGAAACAGTTCCAGTAACAGCAGGTCTAAAAGAAACAGGTGCAATTGTAATTAATACAACAAAATCTGCAGACTATTTAAAAAGTGTGTTAAATGGTTACAAAGGTGATATTTACACAATAGATGCAAGAAAAATATCAATTGAAGCATTAGGAAGATATTTTCCAAATACACCTATGCTTGCTGCAATTGTTAAAGTTAGTGAAATTATGTCTGATGAAGCATTCTTAGAAGATATGAAAGGTTCTTTTAAACATAAATTTGCTAAAAAGCCTGAAGTAATTGATGGAAACATGAAAGCCTTAGAAATGGCTTTAAAAGAAGTTAAAAAAATTTAACGGGATTTGGGGACGGGTCTTCAATCCCTAAAAATTTTTAAAAAAATCGGGACTAAAGACCCGTCCCTCAATCCCTAAAAAAATTTTAAAAATCGGGACTAGAGACCCATCCCAAAATCCCGATTTTTTTACAAAGAAAGGTGAAAAAGATGACAAATATAGATAAAACAACACCTATGGAAGATTTAACAATAGGTGGAAACATATATGAAGCAGGTAATGCCAGAGAATTTAAAACCGGTGACTGGAGAAGTGTTAAGCCTGTATGGATAGAAGAAAAATGTAAACAATGTGGTTTATGCTACCCTGTTTGTCCAGATAATAGCATTCCTATTTGCAAAGGTTCTTTAAAAAGAGAAGATTTTAATTATGATTATTGCAAAGGATGTGGCGTTTGCGCTAAAGCATGCCCATTTGGTGCAATTGTTATGAAGGAAGAAGGTGCTGAATAATGAGTATAAGAGAAAGATTAAGTGGTAATGAAGCCGTTGCAACTGCTATGAAACAAATTAATCCTGATGTTGTTGCTGCTTTCCCTATCACACCATCAACAGAAATTCCTCAATATTTTTCAACATTTGTTGCAAATGGTTCAGTTGATACTGAATTCGTTGCTGTTGAAAGTGAACATAGTGCTATGAGTGCTTGTATCGGTGCAGAAGCCGCTGGTTCAAGAGCTATGACTGCTACATCTGCAAATGGTTTGTCTTTAATGTGGGAAATGATTTACATTGCTTCAAGTTTAAGACTTCCTATAGTTATGAACTTGGTTAACAGAGCCGTATCTGGTCCACTTAACATACACAATGACCATTCTGATGCAATGGGTGTTCGTGACGCTGGTTGGATAATGTTATTTTCTGAAAATAATCAAGAGGCTTATGATAATAACTTGATGGCTCACAAAATTGCAGAAAACAAAGATGTTCAACTTCCAATTATGATTTGTCAAGATGGATTTATAACATCACATTCAATTGAAAATATTGAATTAGAAAATGATGAAGATGTTAAAAAATTTGTTGGTGAATATCACCCTGAACATTATTTATTAAATAAAAAAGAACCAATGGCAATTGGTCCACTAGATTTACAAGCGTATCTTTTTGAGCACAAGGCTCAACAAGGAAATGCCATGAAAGCAGCAAAACAAGTTATTTTAGATGTTTCAAAAGAGTTCGAAAAATGGACTGGTAGACATTATGATTTATTTGAAGAATATAAATTAGATGATGCGGAAATCGCAATTGTTTGTATGAACTCAACTGCTGGTACAACAAAAGCTGTTGTTGATAAATTAAGAGAGCAAGGTGTTAAAGCTGGTTTATTAAAAATCAGAGTTTACAGACCATTCCCTGGTGAAGAAGTTGCAAAAGCATTATCACATTTAAAAGCCGTTGCAGTATTAGATAAATCTGATTCTTTAAATGCTATTGGTGGAGCCTTGTTTGAAGATGTTGTTTCTAGCATGTATGTTGCAAAACAAAATGTTCCAGTTGTTAATTATGTTTATGGAATTGGTGGTAGAGACACAACAGAAAAAGAAATCAATTCAGTTTATACAGATTTAGCCGAAATTGCTAAAAACGGAAAAGTTGAAAATCCTTATAGATATTTAGGTTTACGTTCAAATATGAAAGGGGGTAAATAATTATGGCATATAATGTTAAAGAAATAGTTGCAAATAAACCTTCAAGATTTACAGAAGGTCATAGAATGTGTGCTGGATGTGGAGCACCTGTTGTTGCAAGACACATTTTAAGAGCACTAAAAGAAGAAGACCACGCAGTAATATCAACTGCAACTGGATGTATGGAAGTATCAACATTTATTTACCCATACACTGCTTGGACAGATTCATTTATCCATACAGCATTTGAATGCACATCTGCTACTTTATCAGGAGTAGAAGCCGCATACAAATCACTTAAAAAACAAGGAAAATTACCAGAAGATGAACACACAAAATTCATCGCATTTGGTGGAGATGGTGGAACTTATGACATTGGTTTACAATCACTATCAGGCGCTATGGAAAGAGGTCATGACATGTTATATGTTTGTTATGACAATGGTGCATACATGAACACAGGTATCCAACGTTCATCTGCAACACCAAAATTTGCAGACACAACTACATCACCTGCTGGAAAAGTTATCCCTGGTAAAATGCAATCAAGAAAAGATTTAACAAAAATAATGGTAGGACATCACTTACCATATGTTGCACAATCAATTGCAGTAAATAATATGAAAGATTTATATGAAAAAGCTGAAAAGGCAATTTATACAGAAGGTCCAACATTTTTAAATGTTATGGCTCCATGCCCTAGAGGTTGGGGATATGCAACAGAAGATTTAATGAAAATTAATAAATTAGCTGTTGAAACTTGCTATTGGCCTTTATATGAAGTTGTTAATGGTGTTTATCATATTTCTTATAAGCCTGCTAAAAAACTTCCTATTGAAGAATTCTTGAAACCTCAAAAGAGATTTAAGCATATGTTTAAACCTGGTAATGAGTGGATGATTGAAGAGTTCCAAAAAGAAGTTGATGCTAGATGGCAAGAACTTTTAGATTTGGAAGAAATTACAAATAGATAAAAATTTCGGGATTTGGGGACGGGTCTTCAATCCCGATTTTTTATTTTAATTTATTTTTAAGATATCCTATTCTATTTTTCCCTATTCCCAATACTTCAGCAATCTGTTTATCCTTTAAAGTAGTCTTATTTTCTAATTCCAAGATAAGATTTATTAATAAATTATTTTCCTTTGTTATTATTCTAGTTGATTTAATTTTATTTTTTAATTTAAATTCATTTATAACATCATTATATGTTTTTTCAACGGTCATACTTTTTAGATATTTATCAAAATATTCTTTATGCAGTTTTATAAATATTTCTTTATACTCATATGTATTAAAAATCATGTATGCCTTTTCTTTATCTATATTCCCTTTGATATAATCAATATATGATGAATATTTATAATCTGCTAATTTCTCAATTAATTTAGCCTTATATGGATTAAAATGTATATAGGCCAATACATTATATAAATGACCTTCATCTTTTATTTGTTCACATTTATATCTATCTCTAAAAACATACCCTACTCTATCTTCTATTTTATTATACATTTGTGCAAATGTTTGATTTATTTTATGCATACAATTTGAAACGTCTTCTATCTTTTCATAGCTAATTAAAAAATGTGCATGATTTTCCATAATTGTAAATGCAATCAAATGTATATTACTTTCATCAAATTTTTCATTTGTTAATTTTATATATAAATTTTTAAAATAATCTTTCTGAAAAATATATTCTCTATTTATTCCCTGCACCATAATATGCAAAAAAGATGATATATAATTTTTTCGACTAATTCTTGACATTTTACTCCTTTCTAAACTTCTATACTTCTAATTTGTAAAAATTTTGCAAAAAGCTTTAATATAATTTTTTATAATAATCAAATTATATGGATAATTTTTATGATTTTAATATATAATGAATAAATTTAGAATTAAATTTTAAAATTACACTCTTAAGATAATTTATTTTTAAGTTTAACTAATTAGAAAATAATTATTTGATAAAAAATATAATTAATATATTTTTCGGGATTGGAGACCCGTCCCCCAATCCCGAATCTTTTTATTCTTCCTCTGGTGCTCCTACTGGGCAAACTCCTGCACAAGTACCACAAGAAATACATGCTGATGCATCTATAACGAATTTATCTTCACCTTGTGAAATACATCCTACTGGGCATTCTGCAGCACAAGCGCCACAAGAAATACATTTGTCTGTAATTTTATATGCCATTCTTCTCACCTCCTAAAACTTTTTTATCTTCCTGTTCAAGTTTTTCAAGTTCCTCTAATTCTTTTTTATTCTGAATTTCTTCCTCGTCAACTTGCTCCCTAGCAACATCTTTTAACACTAATACATCTTTAACATCATATTTTTTATATGTAAAGCCATCTTCACCTTTAAATTTTATTCTTAATCTTTCTTTTAATATCTCAACATTATCAACTTCACCAATTCCATCTTCTGTTTTCACAATTGCCCCAACATTTGGTAATTTTTTCAACTTATCTAAATAAGCCTCATCTTCATATTTTAAACAACACATAAGTCTTCCACAATTTCCAGAAATTTTTGATGGATTTAACGAGATATTTTGGTCTTTTGCCATTTTTATTGATACTGCTTCAAAATCACTTAAGAATGTACAACAACATAGTTCTCTGCCACAAACTCCGTTTCCCCCTATTCTTTTAACTTCATCTCTGACTCCTATTTGACGTAATTCAATTCTTGTTTTATAAATTGATGCTAAATCTCTTACCAATTCTCTAAAATCCACTCTACCATCTGCTGTAAAGTAAAATAATATTTTACTATTATCAAATTTACATTCAACTTCAGTAAGTGTCATCTCTAATTTATGTTCTTTGATTTTCTTTTGACATACTTTATATGCTTCATTTTCTATTTTTTTACATTCTTCATATCTTTTCATATCTCTATGTGTAGCAATTCTTAATATTCTTTTTAAAGGTTCAACTATTTTTTCATCTTCAACATATCTATTAGTAATCCATACTTCTGCAAGTTCTTCACCTTGTGATGTTTCTACAACTACTTTGTCTCCTTTTTGAACTTTTATCCCTTTTGGATTGAAAAAGTATATTTTTCCTAACTTTTTAAATCTTATTCCTACTATATTTTTCAAGTTAATTTTCCTTTCCAATTTTTTATTTTTCTTAAAACAATATGTATTTATTATGCTCTTAATACATTATATATATTTATTGTTCTTTTAAATTAATGTATTTTATTAATTTATGTATATATTAAAATTTCATTTTTTACTACATAATCAAATTATTTCTCTATATATTAATGCACTTGTTCCCATAGTTTAAGTAACATGTTATCAATACTCATATCATAATTTGCATTAGACTGCAATCTTCTTTTGGTATCTTCAACAATATTTATACACATAGCATATTTACTAGATTTTTTTGCTATATCCAATAAAATTATATTGATATAATCCAAAATTTCAAATTTTTCTTCTTTTGCTTTATATATAACTTCTGCTTTATTCAAAGTGTCTATTTTATCTCTTTTTTCCAAATTAATAATAACATTTTCTATTTGTTCATATTCTTCTTGCTTATCTTGTAATTGAATTGCTTTACCAATACTACCCTGAAATGCTTCTAACATACTTTGACTGTTTACTTTAGTTTGAAAATTCTCTTCTAAAAATTTTACAATATTTTCATCTGATATTTTATTGAATCTCAATATCATACATCTTGATTTTATTGTATCCAAAAAAGCACTTTCATTTGAGCCTATAAGTATTATAGTAACAAATTCCGGTGGTTCTTCTAATGTTTTTAACAAACAGTTTTGAGCCTCTGTTGTCATTTTGTCACTGTCATTTATTATATAAACTTTTCTGTTTGAAATAATTGGTTTTTCTGAAACTTTGTTTTGAAATTCTCTTATTTGCTCTATTTTTAAACTATTTCCGTCTGGCTCAATTATTTTGAAATCCGGATTATTACTGCTTTCAAATTCTATACAAGATTTACACTTACCACAGTATTTATTTTCATCAGTACATAAAATCATTTTTGCAAATTCTTTTGCTATTAATTTTTTTCCAATTCCTTCTGTCCCAACAAACATATAACTGTGTGATGCTTTGTTATTTTTTACTGCATTTGTTAATAATTCTTTTATATTATCATTTCCTAATATATTATTAAACATCCTATCTCCTGATTTTATTTTTTACAAATTTTTAAATTATCTTGGCATATTGCTATTTTATCTCTTAAAATTATTTTACTTTTCCAAATAGATTTAATGGCCAAATTCTTATCCAAACTTTACTTTCAATTTTTTCTAATGGAATACATCCAAATGCTCTACAGTCTGTACTATGATTTCTATTATCTCCCATTGCAAATACGCAATTTTCTGGTACAACAAAATCATCAAATCCTGCCCCCATTAAATCTGTAACTATACCACTTTGAAGATAATCTTCTTTCAACTCTTCACTGTTTATATAAACTTTGCCGTCTTTTATTTCAACATGTTCTCCTGGCAATGCTATAACTCTTTTGATATAACTGTCTTTGCCTATTTCCAATACATGATATGTAAATTTTCCCCAGATAGATGTTGGTTCATCTTCGTATTTTGCAACCGGATTAGTTTGATCTATTTCACTGTATGTATATGTTTTTTTGCTTGGTGCTTCAAATGTTATTATATCTCCTCTATTAGGTAATTTTTTTGTTGTTCTTCCCCATCTGTTAAGCCATAAACGTTGGTCCTGCACTAATGTTGGATACATTGATACTTGCTTTACTATTGTTGGTGTTCCTATAAAATATCTAAATAATAATGCTAATACTACTGCTATGATTATACAGTAAATCCATTCTAATATATCTTTTATTTTTTCGTTCATTTGTATCTATCTCCTAACTTTTTTTATCTTGTATATTATACATTAATTTAGAAGATTTATCAATATTTTTGGGGTGGAAAACAATTTTTTTTATTTTTAAGTTACAACTCACAGACCATAAAAAGATAACTGAATACCTTTAAGGTACTCAGCCATCAATTAATATAAAACGTTTTTATTTTCTCTCTTCTTCAAAATCTGGTTTTACACCACAGATTGTTGCTATTGCAGAAAAAAATAATACAGAAATTAATGCTCCAATATAGGCACCAAAAATTGCAATTACAATTGAAATTACAATAGCATAAAACTCAATCGCAATTTTGAAAGAAATTATACCGCTTATAATTCCCATAACACAAACTATCACTCGTGATATTTTGCCTTCCTTGTCTTTCTTGTATAAGTTCGCAATCTTCCGTTTCATATTGTTACCCCCTATTCTAGTTAGAAAATTAATGAGTTACTATAACAAGATAAAATTATTTTGCCTTGTTAATAAATTGTTTTATATTAATATATCATATTTTTTACATATTTACAATTAATTCAAGGTAATTTTTACTTTTTTCACACCAAAAAATTACAATTTACAGATCATAAAATTATTGTTTGTGAATTGTAAAAAAAACGGGATTAAGAGACCCGTCCCCTAATCCCGTTTTTTTATTGTTTAGTTGGAATACGGATTACAACCTCTGTACCCTCTCCAACTTTACTTTTAATATCAATACTTCCACCATTTTTATCCAAAATTTCTTTAGCAATAGAAAGCCCCAAACCAGTACCTCCCATTTCTCTAGTACGAGCCTTATCAACCCTATAAAATCTTTCAAAAATTCTAGATAAATCATCTTCCGGAATACCTATACCATTATCAAATATTTTAATATAAGCATCATTATAAACAAAACCAACATAAATTTTAATCTCACCATTATCTGGCGTATATTTAATACTATTTGTTAAAATGTTTAAAACAACACGTTCAATATCATCTTTATCTGCATATACTGGTGGTACATCTGCCGTAACAAATGAAGTTACCTTATGTCCTTTTTTCTTTATTTCAATTGCCAGTTTTTCCTGACATCTTTTTACTAAATCACCCAAATCAAATGTCTCTTTTCTAGTCTTCTTTTTATTACTGTCATATCTAGAAAGTGTTAATAAATCTGTTACCAAACGTGCCATTCTCCTAGATTCTGAGGCAATTACATTTAAGAACTTAGTTTGAGTTTCCTCATCATATCCACCCTCTAAAAGAGTATCTGCATATCCCATTATTGATGTTATCGGTGTTTTTAATTCATGTGATACATCTGCAACTAATTCCTTTTGCATATTATCCAATTTAACATGTTCTGTAATATCTTGAATTACAGCAATTACACCATCTGGTCTTTCATCCTCATTTTTGAATGGTGCAAATAAAACTTTAACATATTGGTCATCAACTTGAATTCTTTGTTCTGTAGATGTCCAACTATCCAAATAAATTACTTTTTCAGTATTAATATCTAATTTAAATTTTCCAAATATATCATCAAATGTGTTATCCTCTGGACTAATACTCAAGAATTTCTTTGCTGCAGGATTTATTAATATAATTTCCCCCTTAATATTAAATGCAATAATACCATCTGTCATATGTAGCAAAATTGTTTCTATTTGATTTTTTCTAGAAGAAACTTCATTAAGTTTGTCCTTTAATTCCGCTTTTTCGTCGCCTTTTATATATTTATTTTTTGGACAAATTACAAATTTTGATAGATACGCTGAAATTGCTATTGCAGAAATAACATAAATAGCAAGTATTATAGCAACCGTTCTTTTTGCTTGTACTAATACATTAGTATCTTGTCCATCTATAAGTTGTGGAACTTGAGCTAAAGAATTTATATATATAAATCCTAACGTTCCTATAAGTATTAAACCTATTAATACAGAAATTAGTATAATTTTAGATTTTATATTTTTATGCATTTTTCGTTCTCCCTATATAAATTATTTTTTCACTAATTTTAAAACTTCTTTATAGATTTTTTCCTCAACATCATGAGTAGAAACCTTAAGAGCATTTTTTGACATTTGTACTTCCATATTTTTATCTAAAACTATTTCTTCTATTTGTTTATTCAAAATTTCTCCATGTAATTCATTATTTAAAATAATCTTTGCTGCTCCAACATTTTCTAATACCTTTGCATTGTGAAATTGATGGTCACCACTAACATTTGGTAATGGAATCAAAATTGATGGTTTGCCCAAATTAGAAATTTCTGTAATTGTCATTGCACCACTTCTTGCAACAATCAAATTAGCTACATTCATAATTTCTTCCATATTGTAAATATATGGAACAATTTTAGCATTTTCTATATTGTTGATATTAATGTTATTATCTAATAATCTTTCCTTAAGAATATCATACTGTTTTGGACCTGTTGCCCACATAATTTGATAATCCTTATTTAATTTATTTTTCAAAATATCTAAAATTGCCTCATTAATTTTTTGAGCACCTTGGCTTCCACCAAAAATCAAAACAATTGGCTTTGTTTCATTAAGCCCTGCTTTTTTTATTATTTCTAATTTTTCATTTATTCCATAATCTTTTTTCACAATTTTTACTGGAGTTCCTGTACACACAATATTTTTTGCATTTTTGATTCTTCCCTTGGCATCTTCAAAAGAAACTAAAATTGTATCAGTTTTTTTAGCAAGCATTTTGACTGCTTTTCCAGGAAATGCATTACTTTCATGTAATAATGTTGGAATGCCTAAACTATGTGCAGCAGAAATTGTTGCTCCACAAATATATCCACCAGTTCCAATTACAATATCAGGTTTGAATTCTTTAATTATCTTTTTAGCCTCTCCAAGGCCTTTAAAAGTTTTGTACATTTTTTTGATATTTTCAATTGATATCTTTTTACTTAAACCATATGCATCAATTGTTTTTAATTCATAGCCTGCTCTTGGAACTAAATCATTTTCTAGTCCTCTTGTTGTTCCAATAAAAATTATTTTTGAATCTTTTTCTTCTTTTTTTATTTTATTTGCAATTGCAAGACCCGGATTTATATGTCCTCCTGTACCTGCCGCGGCAATAATAACTCTCATAGCACTCTCCTTAAGAAAAGGGAATTAGGGACGTTCCTTAAAATCCCTTTTTAAGGGGATTTAGGGACACGCCTATAATGCCCTTTATCTATATTTTAATATTAAAAGTAGTTTTCCCTTTTCCCTAAAAAAAGGGATTTTAAGGAACGTCCCTAATTCCCTTTTGCACCAGCACGCGAAATATTAAGCAATATTCCCATCTCGCATAGCAAAATAAATAACGCTGTACCACCGGTAACTAAAGAAAGGTAAAGGCATACCTGTTGCAGGCATTGAAGACGTAACAACCGCAACATTTATAATAACCTGTATAGCAACCAAAGCAGTAATACCAATAGCAATCAAACTACCAAACATATCAGGAGCCTTCATTGCAATTAATACGCCTCTCCAAATAAATACTGCAAATAAAATTAGTACAACCGCACATCCAACAAAACCAAGTTCCTCTGCTAATATTGAGAAAATGAAGTCATTGTGTGGTTCTGGTATATATAAATATTTTTGTTTACTATCACCTAATCCAACTCCAAATAGTCCGCCTGAACCTATAGCATATAAACTTTGAACAACTTGCCATCCATCACCTGTAATATCTTGCCACGGATTCATAAATGTTACAAACCTCTTTAATCTATATGGCTCTAAAGCAATAAGTCCAAATAAACCTGGAATACCTACTCCAATTCCAGTTAATGCAAAATGTTTAAATCTACATCCTGCAACTATCATCATTACGCAAACAATTCCTATTATAACCATAGATGCACTCATATGTGGCTCTAATAGTAAAAGTCCTATAATTGGAATCAAATATAACATATGTTTTACAAGACCTTTACCATATAAAGGCAACTCATCTCTATCCCTAACTAAAATTCCTGCATAAAAAATAATCATTAAAAATTTAACTAATTCTGATGGTTGAAATGAAAGTGTTTCTGTTATTTTTATCCATCTTTTTGCACCATTTACTTCAGTTCCCATCACCTTAACTAATATTAGTAATATAATTGATAACCACCAAGCATGTTTATAAAATTTTTGATAAAATCTATAATCTATTTTAGAAATACCTGCCATAAATATTACACCTAAAATAGCAAATATTAATTGTTTTGAAAAATAAGCATAACTATTTCCACTTTCTGCAAGTGCAGATGGTGAACTTGCAGATAATACCATAACTAAACCCATACTTAGTAATAATAAAATTGTTATTACTAATGTAAAATCAAACGGATTATTCAAAAAGCTTGAAAAACTTTTTTCTTTTTTCTTTTTTGCCATTTATAATCCTCCTATTACACTATTTTTAGCCCTATAAAGCATGCAACTAAAGTTATTAAAGAAAATACAACTACAATTTTATTTTCTCTCCATCCTGATAATTCATAATGATGATGTAATGGTGTCATTTTAAATACTCTATTTCCTGTCTTTTTAAAATAAGTAACTTGTATTATAACTGATAATGTTTCTACAACAGGTATTATTGCTATTAAAAGTAATAATAATGGCATTTTTAAATACAAAGCTAATCCTGATATTACACCCCCAAGCATTAATGAACCAGTATCACCCATAAATACTTTTGCAGGATGTAAATTAAACATTAAAAATCCTAATGTTGCACCTATTACAATACTTCCAAATATTGATACTTCATATACTTGATTACTAATTCCTATAACTGTTAAACATGTTATTATAATTGCAGAAACACTTGATGATAAGCCATCAATTCCATCTGTAAGATTTACAGCATTTGTTGTTCCAAGTATTACAAGAATTGCAAATGGAATATATATAATTTCAGGAATATTTATATATGTTTTCAAAATTGGAATATATGTTTCAGTTCCTATTTTAAAACCATATATCAAAAACAAAACATATGCAACTGCAATTATTAAAAGTCCTAACATTTTATATCTTGGTTTTAAACCATCAGTGTTTTTTAAAACCAATTTTTTAAAATCGTCTATAAATCCTATTAAACCATATCCAATTGTTATTAATAACATTGGAAATAATTTTTGTGCAATTTCTTGATTTCCTGATAAATGTAAAAATATATATGTTCCCGTAACTGCAATAATTATTGCAATTATCATTATTATTCCTCCCATTGTTGGAGTTCCTTGTTTTTTTAAATGTGATGCAGGTCCATCGTCTCTTTCTATTTGCCCTACCCTTAATTTTTTTAATATTGGTATTGTTATTAATCCACAAACTACTGAAATAACAAACGTTGCTAGCAATACTTTTATTTCCAAATTCAATTTAATCAACCTTTCCTTTTATATCTTTTGTTGTTTTTTTTTTATTATTATTTTCCCATTTTTTCTATAATATCTCTTACTATAATTCTCTCATCAAAAGGATGTTTAACACCATTTATTTCTTGATAAGGTTCATGTCCCTTACCTGCCAATATGATAATGTCTTTTTTATTTGCCATTTTGATAGCATGTTCAATTGCTTCAACTCTATCAACAACAACTTCATATTTGCCTTTTGTCTTTTTAATTCCATCTTCAATTTGGTCAACAATTTTTTGTGGGTCTTCTGTTCTTGGGTTATCAGATGTAACTATTGTGTAATCTGCTATTTTACCTGATATTTCACCCATTATAGGTCTTTTGCCAGAATCTCTGTCTCCACCACAACCAAATACAGAAATAACTCTTCCGCGAGTATAACTCTTAGCTGCTTGCAAAATATTTTGCAAACTTTCTGGAGAATGAGCATAGTCTATCATTATTGTTAATTCTAATTTATTATCAACTAATTCTGATCTTCCTGGTACTCTAACTTCCGCTAAAGCCTCTTTTATAATCTCTGGAGAAATTCCAAATTTTTGTGCTACACAAATAGCAGCCAATGAATTGTAAACACTAAATCTACCTGGTATTCCTGTTTTTACTCTTTCATTTCTGTCTGTTATTTTCACTTTAAAATCAACATATGAATTTGTAATTGTTATGTCTTTTGCTAAAACATTTGCAAAATTATCAATACCATATGTTACAATATTACTTTCTGGGAATAATCTTGGTATTTTTGCAGCATGTAAATCATCTGCATTAACTATTCCTGTTTTACACATTTCAAATAATTTTAATTTTGAATTAAAGTAATCTTCCATTGTTGGATGTTCTTTTTCACTTATGTGGTCTTCTGAAAAGTTTGTAAATAAAACTATATCAAATTGACATCCATCAACTCTGTGTAATTTTAAACTTTGTGAAGAAACTTCCATTACGCAAACTTCTACACCTTCGTCTACCATTTGTCTAAAAGTTTGTTGTAATTCCAAACTTTCTGGTGTTGTTCTATCACTGTCTTTTATTCTCTTACCATTTATATATGTTGCAATTGTTCCTATTAGTCCAACTTTTTTACCTGCTTTTTCTAGTATTTCTTTAATCATAAATGTTGTTGTTGTTTTTCCTTTTGTTCCAGTAACACCAATCAATTTTAATTGTGCTGATGGATTACCATAAAAGTTTGATGAACATATTGCTAATGCTTTTCTTGTATCTGGCACCATTAAAATTGTTACATTTTCTGGTATGTTTAGTGCTTTTAAATCACATCCTTCTTCTACCATTACTGCTGTTGCACCATTTTCAATTGCACCTGCTATAAATTTGTGTCCATCAACTGAAAATCCTTTTATTGCAACAAACATATATCCTTCTTTTACTTCTTTTGAATTTTTTTCAATTCCTTTAATTTCTAAGTCTACACTTCCTTTTGCTTTTATCCCTTCTAATCCTACTAATATTTTTTTTAATTCCATTTAGAATCATCCCTTCGTTTTATTATGTTTTATGACCAAATTTTTGCTCATAATTTTTGTTACATTATATAACTATTTTTGCTTTTTGTATAGAGTTTTTTGGTAATTTTGTACTAATATTGTACAAAAATTTTACTTCCTTTATTAACACTTACTCCCTCTCTTGGAGACTGTTCTTTTATAATAGTATTTTTTATATCAAGTTCTTCAGAATCGTTCTGTATACTAATCTCCAACCCCACTTCTTTAGTAACTTTTTCTGCTTCCTTAATACTTAATCCTTCAACATTTGGAACTTGAACCTGTTCAACCTGTTCAACTTCATCTTGATTACCTTGAGAGACCTCTAAATAAGGCAAAATTTCACTAAAAACTTGACCTCCAACAGGTGCTGCTACTCCTCCTCCTTGGTGTCCGCCCTCACCAGTAGGGTTATACAAAGTCACAAGTAAAACTACTTGTGGATTTTCAATAGGAGCAACACCTAAAAAAGAAGTAACATATTTATTAGTATTTACACCATCTTCAGAAGTTCCAGTTTTTCCACCAATTCTATACCCTGCAACTTTAGCATTTTTACCAGTACCCTCTGAAACAACAGATTCCATCATACTCAAAACTTTTTCTGATGTCTCTTTAGAAATTGTTTTAGCTTTTACTTTTGTTTCAATATCAGTTTTTTCACCTGATTCACTGTCAATAATTGATTTAACAACTCTTGGTTGAACTAGATTCCCTCCATTTGCAATAGAAGAAACTGCTGTCACCAATTGAATTGGAGTAATTTCAAATCTTTGACCAAAACTAACTGTTGCAAGTTCAACAGGTCCCATTTTATTTTCAGCCAAAAATATGCTTCCTGCCTCACCTGGCAAATCAATTCCTGTTCTTTCTAGCAATCCAAATTTTTGCAAATAACCATAATATGTGTGAACACCCATCTTTTGACCTAATCCAATAAAAATCGGGTTACATGAATTCATTAATGCCTGTCTTAAACTTTCTGCTCCATGTGGTCTATAATATCTCCAACATTTTATTCTAACTCCCGCAACTTCAATTCCACCTGTACAACAAAATTGTCCTTGTTTATCTATGTCTGTAACTAAGCCTTCTTCGAGGGATGCAGATGCTGTAATGGTCTTAAAAGTTGACCCAGGTTCATATGTATCTGTAATTGCCCTATTTCTCCAAACTGCTTGAAGAGTTTTTGTTTTTTCGGCTTGGTCTGTTGTTTCCCAAATCCCCTTCAATTCATCAGTATATGCAGAATATGGTTCATTTAAATTGTAATCTGGGTATGTTGCCATTGCCAAAATATCACCATTTTGTGGATTCATAGCAACTATATTTCCACCATCCGTACACTTATTGTCAATACAAGCCTCTTTTAAATATTTTTCAACTATTGATTGAATGTTCATATCTATTGTAAGTACAATATCATTTCCATTTTTAGCCGCAACATAAGTTTCTCCCTCTTCTCCTATTTCTCCACCTTTTGCATCAGTGTGTCTTTTAATTGCACCTTTTGTTCCAGAAAGTACCTTATCATATTTAGCCTCAATTCCATCCAGTCCCTGATTATCACTTCCACAAAATCCTATAATTTGAGACGCTAAATTATTATTTGGATAATATCTTTTTGTATCTTCATCAATATTTATTCCTGTTGTAATGTTTCCCTCTTCCATCCATTTTCTTAGTTCATCTGCTTTATCTTTATCGATTTTTTTTGCAATTGTTTCAATTGAACTCCTCTTCGATACTTTTTTTAGTGTTTTTTCATAATCTAATTCAAAAATTTCTGAAAGTTTTTTAGCAACTTTTTCTTTGATATTTTTATCGATATTTCCAGGATTTACAGTTATTGTCTCAACTGTACTACTTTGTGCCAAAACATGACCTGTTGCATCATAAATAGTCCCTCTTTTAGGGTTTATAGTTCTGTCTAATGTTTGTTGTTCAAATGCAAGTTCAGAAAGTTTCTTTCCATCTATTAACTGTATGTACCCCAGTCTGCCAATTAATATCACAATTATTAAAAACACAATAAATAACGATGTTCTCATCCTTTTTTTAGTTGATATATTTATTTTTATCATAAAAACACCTCTAATAATATTTATTAGAAGTGTTTTATTTTATTCTTATTAAAATTTCAAAATTTTATCTGCTAAATTTTGCCACCAAGTTTTTGTCTCTGTTTTAACAACTTTTTCAGATTCTGTTTCTACATAATCTTTTTTTGGCAATGTTACATATACAGTTTGCTTACTAGTTAATTTTTGCATTCCTAATTCTTCTTTTGCAACTTTTTCAACATTACTTATATTGATGCTATTTTCGATACTAACTTTTAATTGTTCATTGTCTTTTTGCAAAGCCGCCAATTGTTTCTTTTGGTTTTGAATTTGATTAAATTGTTTATCTATTTGAGAGTTTCTACAACTTATGGTTAATAGTAGCAAAAATAGCCCAGCAACAATAACTGTTGTTTTCATTTGTCTTTTTCGTTGTTCTTTAGAAACCTTTATTTGTTGTCTTGGTAAATCTTCAACAACTTTTAATTGTTTTCTTTTTTGTTTAGGTTTTCTAGTATAATCTGGCTCCAATTTTCTAGGGCTAGTTCCATATTGATAACCTGTTCTTGCCATAAGTTATTTTTCACCTCTCTTTCTTTTAAATTTTAAAATGTAACTTTTGGAATCGATATTCCAAACAAAACATTATTCCTTTTCAAAAATTCTAAGTTTTGCACTTTTGCTTCTGCTATTTTCTTCTTGTTCCTCTTTTGTTGCAACAATTGGTTTTTTAGTAATTACCTTACCAAGTGATTTTGCACCACATACACAATATGGTAAATCAGGTGGACAAGTGCATTTTCCTTTTGCATCTAGCATTGCATTTTTAACTGCCCTGTCTTCCAAAGAATGAAATGTTATAATACATAATCTTCCTTGTGGTTTTAAGCAATCAATACAATCTTTTACTGTATTATATAATGGTTTAATTTCATCATTTACTTCAATTCTGATCGCTTGAAACGTCCTTTTTGCGGGATGTCCATCATTTTGTTTCGATTTTGGAATTGATTTTTCTATTATTTCTACCAGTTGTTTTGTAGTTTTTATCAAATGTTCTTTTCTGTATTCACATATGTTTCTAGCTATTTGTCTTGAAAATCTTTCTTCACCATATTCATATATGATGTTTGCAAGTTTTTCCTCTGGATACTCATTTACAACATTTTTCGCAGACAATTCCTGAGTTTTATCCATCCTCATATCAAGTTCATTTTCTCCCAAATAACTAAATCCACGATTTCTTTCATCTAATTGATATGAAGAAACACCTAAATCTAGTAAGATTCCATCAACTTTTTCTATACCAATGTCTTCTAAAATTTGTTTTATGTTGTCATGATTATCCTTAACAAATTTTATATTTTGGAATTCCTTTAAGTTTTCTTTCGCTGCTTTTAAAGCATCTTCATCTCTATCTATTCCAATTAGCAATCCATCTTTTGATAATCTTTTTGCTATTTCTTTACTGTGTCCTGCTCCACCAAGAGTTCCATCAACATATATTCCTTCAGGTTTTATATTTAACCCATTGATGCATTCTTCTAGCATTACAGGTTTATGCTTAAATTCCAATTTTACACCTCTTAAAAGTTTTTATTTTATTACTTCGTTTATATTCATTCCAATTTGTATGGTACAAACAAGAATACTATTAACATTGCATAACTTTTTTAGTATAGAACAAATCTGAAAATTTTCAATTTTCATTCTTAACTTTACCTTTTATCATATTCGATAAAATTGAAATTTTCAGTAAATTTGTTCGCGCGCGAAAATTTATGAAATAAATTTTCTGTGCAATGTAATTTTATATATTAGAAAAGTTGTATAACTTTTCTAATATATAAACGCAAAACAACTGGTAAAAGTACCAGTTGTTCGTGTTATATGTTTTTTCTTTTGGTATTTTTATAAAATCCTTTGTAAGTTTTTCTTTGGATTTTTTACTTATGTTTTTTTGTTATTCTTCTGTAATTTTTTATCTTTTGAATTGCACTTTTCTTTGTTATAATATCTTTTGTAAGATTTTCTTCTGCACTTTTTCTTTTGTACATATATTTTAAATTTTATATCTTTTGTACATTTTTCTTTTGTGCTTTCATCTTTTGTTTTATATTCTTTTGTATGATTGTCTTTTGAATTTTTATCTTTAGCAATTTATTCTTTTGTATTTTTTTCCTTTGTTTTTTTATCTTTAGTACTTTTTTCTTCAGTAATCTTTTCTTTGGTTTTTTATATAAACTTTTGAAAGTTATATACCAAGCATAGTCATATTTTCGGCAATTTCGTCAACTGATATATTTTCATCACATTTTTCCCAATTTGCTTTATTCCATATTTCTAACCTAGTACCTACTCCAATTATTACTGCCTCTTTATCTAGTTGTGCCGCAACACGTAGATTATTTGGTATTAAAAATCTACCTTGTTTGTCTATTTCACATTCAGTTGCTCCTGATAAGAAAAATCTGACAAAATTTCTGGCATTTCTATCTGATAGTGGTAGTGATTTTAGTTTTGTTTCAAAGTTTAACCATTCTTCTTGTGAAAAGGCAAATAAACATCCGTCTAATCCTTTAGTTATAACGAATTTTTCTCCAATGTCTTGTCTTAATTTTGCAGGCATTATTAATCTGCCTTTGGCATCTAGAGAATGCTCATATTCACCCATTAACAATGGTCTTCACCTCTTTTCATTTTTCTACCACTTTGTACCACTTTTCTCCACTTCATGTAAATTGTAATATAACTTTTTTAATTTTGCAATAGTTTTTGTAAAATTTTTCAAATTTTTTTCAATTTTTGTTACTATTTATAATTCAAAAAATTATTGTTTGTGTCCCCATTCCCCATTAGTGTATTATATGTATATGATTTGAAACATTTTCTAGGCTCAATACACAACATAAGAATTTTTAAATTTTTGTACTATTAACAGTATTATAAATTGGTACTAAAAATTCGTGTTATTATTTTGTTATGATTGGTATACTCAAATGGAAAAAATCTTATATTTGGAGGTATTTTATGACTGAAATTGAAAAAAATTTAAGAAGAAATATTGGTAATAAATTAAAACTAGCAAGAGCAAAAACAAAATATACACAAGAAGTACTTGCCGAAAAAACAGCCTTATCACCTAGATATATTAGCCAATTAGAACGTGGTATAGCATTTGGTAGTGCTACTACTATTGTTAGTTTGTGTAATGCACTTAATATTTCTACCGATTTCCTTTTTAGTGGTCTAATTGATACTAATTCTTCTACTTTTGCAGATTTAGTTGACAGCAAATTTTTAGAAGATTATTCTCAATTAAATGATTACAATAAAAAAGTTCTAAGTCGTCTTGCCAATGATTTGGTTAAGCTTCAGCTTGAAGAAGAGTTTAAAAAAAGCAACATCAAATAGAATGTTGCTTTTTTTCTTATTAAGATTTTGCAATTCTTAAAATATTATTTTTGCTTGAATGTGTTACTTCTGCTATTAGATCTATTGCCATATTTTTCTTTAGCATTTCTTTTATTATATTATTTTTTTCTTTTTTGACTCCCTCTTTTCTGCCTTTATCAATAAACATTTTCTTTTCTTCTTCAATTGTCTCCAATATTTGTAACATATCATCACCCTCTTTCTCAAAACTCGTTAATAAATTTTCTGTTTTTTCTTTTCCAACATATGATTTTAAAACTTTTGAAATCATTAGATATAGAACTTCTTTTCCTTCTCCTTTGTATTCATTTTCGTGTTCATTAATTTCATTTATAATCTTCTTTATCCACTCTGCTAAATTACCATTGCTTTTGTATTTTTCCAATAACGAAATTTTTGATAAATATGTTTTTTCATATAATAATTTTTCGTCACTATCTTGGTTAATGTCTATTAAGGTATACTTTCCAAATGGTTCTTCATATCCTTCTAATTTTTCTTGTATTCTTTCAATTTCATCTGCTATATTCCAAACATCTCTCCCTGTATACAATACAATTGGAATAACTAATGGTATCTTAAAATTCTTTTTTCCTTTTTTCTTAATATCAATTGCTCCTTGCAAAAGTTCTACTTTGTATTCCACCAATCTCCATGGCATTGTTGCATCTTTTTTGGTTTGGTGTTCTAACAAGAAAAATACATTTCTCCCTTTTATTTTGTAAATGATATCTGCAGTCCTATTGCTTAATTCTTGTGTTACAAAACTTCTGTTATACTTTTCTAATTCTTCCTCATTTAATTTTAAATTTAATTTTTCATTAATAAATTGAACTGCCTCAAATTTTACATCAAACATTTTTCTATATATTTTGTCATCTGCATTGTTAATTTTTCTGTTTTTGTTTTCTAATGTAAACTTTTCTTTATTGCTTCTATTATACTTCACAATTTTATTGTTGTCAATATTAACTTTGCAGTTTTTGTTATTTTTTATAAGCCTTACCTCCTTGATTATTAATTTTTTTGATTTTTTAAACGATTTAAACTTTTTCGAAAAAATTCTTGGAATTAATTTTATATGTACTACCTAAGATGTAAAAATAACTTTAGTTGTATGCCAAAAAACATATCTACATAATAACACGACATGCTCTAAAAGTCAAGAAAAACATTTCGACAAAAAAAGACAAAAACATTCGCAAAAAAATAACAAATTTTCAATTTACCAAAGTAAATTTTGTATTATTAATAGTATAATTTTATTATAATAAGAAAAAATAAGAATAAAAGGGGCAATTATTATGACTAATTATATTAAAGATTTAAAAAATAATTTAGACATTCTTAAAGATAAAAATTTAATAATCAATCAATTTGGATTTATTGAAACATCTTTTGAAATTAAAAATTTTAAATATACTATTGAATATGATCTTTTAAAAATTTTTGATAAACAAAGTTATAATTTTATAACAATAAATATAAATCAGATATACAATATAATTTATAAAATCCCTAGTATAAAATTATCTTTAGACAATGATACTCTAATAACAATAGAAGTAAAAAGATAGACCTCTATGTCTATCAAAATTATTTTTGTAATTTATCTATCTTTTTTCTGTCATTTTCGTCCAAATTACTTAAACTAAATTCTAATAAAGAAATTACTATTTTATTAAAAGATAGATTTTTTATATTAGCAAGATTTTGTATATCTTCTACAATGTTTTCAGGTAATCTCAAAGTTTTGCTTACACCACTATGATTTTCTGGAATCTTTAATTTATTCATAACTATGTATCCTCCTTGCAAGTATTTTATACTAAAAAAATATTAAAATATGCACCCATTTTTACTTGCATTTCAAAATTGATTATGGTAATATATTTTATAAGAAAATCAAAAGAAAAAAGAAAGGAATTAAACTTAAAATGAAAAAATACGAAAACAAAAACCTTGGAATAACGCTTGTAGCGTTAGTAATTACAATAGTAATTTTATTGATATTGGCAGGAATATCAATATCGACTTTGACAAATACTGGAATATTCCAGAAGGCAAAAGATGCAAAAGAGAACAACAGAATTGCATCAATAGAAGAACAAATAAATTTATGGCTTTTAAACAACGAAATGGATTCATATGGCAATAGCAAAGATTTTAAAGACCTAGAAGATTTTACATCAGATTTAGTTAATAATAATTTGTTAACAGAAAAAGAAAGACAAGAAGTATTAACTACAGGACAGATAACATTAAACGGAAAAAGTATTATATTTGAAAAATATAACTACGTTTCTAATAAAGAAGACCTAGAAAAAATTAGAGAAGAAGTTAATAATGGAAATAGTTTTAAAAACGAAAAAATTATACTTTCTCAAGACATTGATTTAAACGGTTCTTCTGAAAACAAAGATAGTTGGTGGATTCCAATAGGTTCAAATGAAAACCAAAAGTTCTTTGAAGGTTCATTCGATGGAAACAACCATATAATTACAAATATGTATACAGAAGTTAGTGAAGGCAATGAATTTATATCATTTATAAGCGTCATAAGAAACTCCTCAATAAAAAACCTAACAGTAGAAGGAACTATTATTTTAGATGGACATGATGAAAATGGAAATGATCCTGCAGGTTCAGGAATAGTAGGCGTAGGATATGGAAAATGTAAAATAATTAATTGTAAAAATAATGTAAATGTTAGTAAAAAAACTGTTGGAAGAGAAACCGCAGGAGTTTTGGGATGTGCTTACGTAAATAGTGATATAACAATAGAAAAATGCGTAAACGCTGGCACAATAAAAGGAGCAAACGCAGTTGGTGGCATAATTGGTACAGTATATGGAACCGTAATAATAAATGACAGCTATAATCAAGGAGAATTAGGTTCTTTTGATACACCCTATGTAGCTGGAATAATTGCAAGAGTTAGTACTCTTCCCGATATTGGAACAGCCAAAAACGTAGAAATAAACAATTCATATAATAAAGGTAATTTAAAAACTCAAAGAAGAGCTGGTGGAATAATTGCATTTTGTAGTTCAGGAACTTTAACAATAAATAATTCATATAATTCTGGAGAAATACAAGTTGCAAATGCAGATACCACTTCATATCTTGGAGGAATTATTGGTCGAACACAACAACCAATTGAAAAATGTATAATATCAAACTCATATAATATTTCGAATATATATTCCGAAAAACAAAGCAAAAATATAGCAACAGGAGGAATACTAGGTGGAAATAATTCTGATAATACAACAATAATTAATTGCTACAACACAGGAAGTTTAAATGGTGATTATACAGCAGGAATAGCAGGTTTTTCTGCTGGCACTGTTGATAAAAATTCTTATCTGCAAATCATAAATTCTTATAATTCAGGAAAAATAGTGGGAAGAAAATATGCAGGAGGAATCACAAAAGAAAGTTCATATACTAAAATAGATATTAAAAATGCATATTATTTAAAAGTAGATAATTTAGTTGGAATTCAAAATTCAAAAACAGATGAGTCAACATCCCTTACTGAAGAATATATGAAATCAGAAGAATTTGCAAAAGAACTAAATAATAATATTTCTAACATAAATATGAATATAAGTTTAAATAACTGGAAATATTCAAATGATAATTATCCTACTTTTTAAGTACTATCAAGAAAATAAATAAATTTATAATTAAAACAAAAAATCTCTCTTTTATGAGAGATTTTTATTTTAAATATTTTTATATTTCTTTAACTTTATATTTTCCCATTATTTTCTGTGTTCCTAATGTATTTGCATCATATCCTCTAACCTCCACATAACTATCTTTCATTGTTATAATAAGCCTCCTTAGTCATATAACATGTCATACAATTTTGTTCACAAAAATTTCACTTAAAAAAATTTCCCAAACAATTGATAATAAACTTAACATATGATATCATAATATTTGAAAAAAAGAACACACTAAAAGAAGAAAAAAATAAGGAGGAACAAAAATGAAATTTGAACAATGGAACAAATTCCAACCAGGAGACTGGCAAAAAGAAATAAACGTAAGAGACTTCATACAAAGAAACTACACACCATATGAAGGAGACTCAAGTTTCTTAAAAGGAACAACAGAAAAAACACAAAAACTATGGGATGAAGTATTAGAACTATACAAAAAAGAAAAAGAATCAAAAGGCGGAGTACTAGACATAGACACAAAAACAGTATCAACAGTAGCAGCACATGACGCAGGATACATTGACAAAGACCTAGAAGAAATCGTAGGTCTACAAACAGACGCACCTTTAAAAAGAGCAATTATGCCATTTGGAGGAATCCGTATTGTAGAAAAGTCATGTGAAGCATATGGAAGAAAAGTTGACCCAGAAGTTGATAAAATCTTCCATACAATAAGAAAAACTCACAACGATGGAGTTTTCAGTGTATACACACCTGACATAAGAGCCGCAAGAAGCAGTCACCTAATAACAGGTTTACCAGACGGATATGGTCGTGGAAGAATTATAGGAGACTACAGAAGAGTTGCACTTTATGGTGTTGACGTTTTAATCGAAGAAAAAAAATCTGAATTAGAAATATTAGATACAAACGAATTTACAGAAAGCATTATTCGTGAAAGAGAAGAAATAAAAGAACAAATTGACGCACTACAAGCATTAAAAGTAATGGCTGCAAAATATGGATATGATATATCTCAACCTGCATCAAATGCAAAAGAAGCAGTTCAATGGTTATACTTTGGATATTTAGGAGCAATAAAAGACCAAAACGGAGCCGCAATGAGTATTGGTAGAACATCAACATTCTTAGACATCTACTTTGAAAGAGATATGGCAAATGGAACATTAACAGAAGAACAAGTTCAAGAAATAATGGACCACTTTGTTATGAAATTAAGATTAGTTAGATTTTTAAGAACACCAGAATATAATGAACTATTCAGTGGAGACCCAGTTTGGGTAACTGAAAGCATTGGTGGTATGGGAATTGATGGCAGAACATTAGTAACTAAAAACTCATTTAGAATTTTACACACATTAGAAAACTTAGGTCCTGCACCAGAACCAAACTTAACAGTATTATGGTCAACAAGATTACCAGAAGGATTTAAAAGATATACAACAGATTTATCAATAAAAACATCATCAATTCAATACGAAAATGACGATTTAATGAGAATCACTTTAGGTGATGATTATGGAATTGCTTGTTGTGTTTCACCAATGAAAATAGGAAAACAAATGCAATTCTTCGGTGCAAGAGCAAACTTGGCAAAAACATTATTATATGCTATAAACGGTGGTAGAGATGAAATTTCTGGAAAACAAGTTACACCAAAATATGCACCAATCACTTCTGAATATTTAGATTATGACGAAGTAATGGAAAAATTTGACCAAATGATGGATTATGTTGCAAAAATCTATATAAAAGCATTAAACGCAATTCACTATATGCACGACAAATATTCATATGAAGCAATTGAAATGGCTTTACATGATAAAGAAATTATAAGAACTATGGCATGTGGAATCGCAGGTTTATCAGTAGTTGCAGACGCGCTATCTGCTATAAAATATGCTAAAGTAAAAGTACTTAGAGATGAAACAGGTCTTGCAACTGATTACGAAATTGAAGGTAACTTCCCTAAATTTGGTAATGATGATGATAGAGTTGATGACATTGCCGTATACATTGTAAAAAGATTTTTAACAAAATTACAAAAACATCAAACTTATAGAAATTCTAAACAAACATTATCAATACTAACAATAACATCAAATGTTGTTTACGGTAAAAACACAGGAAACACACCTGATGGAAGAAGAGCCGGAGCCCCATTCGGACCAGGAGCAAACCCTCTACATGGTAGAGATACAAATGGAGCATTAGCAGTTATGAACTCAATTGCAAAACTACCATTTGAAGAAGCAGAAGATGGTATTTCTTATACATTTTCAATAACACCTGGAACTCTTGGAAAAACTGAAGACGAAAGAGTTACAAATATGGTTAATATGTTAGATGGATACTTTAAGCAAACAGGTCATCACATCAATGTAAATGTTTTTGATAGAAGCCTATTACTAGATGCTATGGACCATCCAGAAAAATATCCACAACTTACAATTCGTGTTTCTGGTTATGCAGTTAACTTTACTAAATTAACTAGAGAACAACAATTAGATGTTGTAAATAGAACAATTCACGAAAGAATATAAAAAAAACGGGATTGGGGGACGGGTCTCTAATCCCTAAAAATTTTTAAAAATATTTATATATAATAATTTTATATAATAATTTAAAAAATAGGGATTAGAGACCCGTCCCCCAATCCCTATTTTTTTAGGAGAAACAATATGGAAAAAAAAGATATAGATTTAAAATACTACGCAAAAGTACATTCAATAGAATCATTTGGAACAGTAGATGGTCCTGGAATACGCTTTGTATTATTTTTACAAGGATGTCATTTACAATGTAAATACTGCCATAACCGCGATACTTGGGATATGAATGGCGGAGAATATAAATCTTTAGACGATATTTTTGAAAAAATACTTAAATATAAAAATTATATTTATCCAAATGGTGGTGTAACTGTAACAGGAGGAGAGCCCTTGCTACAAGTCAAATTTCTAATTGAATTATTTGAAAAATTAAAAAAAGAAAATATTCACACTTGTATTGATACATCAGGTATGGTTACTTTAACACCAGATATTAAAAAATTACTTTCTCTAACAGATTTAGTTTTATTAGATATAAAACACATCAATTCAGATAAATGTAAAAATCTTGTTGGACTTGGGAACGAAAAAGAACTTGCTTTTGCACGTTATTTAAGTGATAATAATATTCATATGTGGATTCGCCAAGTTCTTGTTCCTGGATATACTGATGATGAACAGGATTTACTACAATTAAAAGATTTTATTGATAGTCTTAATACTGTTGATAAAATTGAGGTTCTTCCTTACCACGATATGGGTAGATATAAATGGGAAAAACTTGGACTTAAATACCAATTAGATGGCGTTCGCGTTGCAAATGATGATGATGTTATAAGAGCAAAAAAACTTTTAGGAATTACCTAAAAGTTTTTCTGTTTATTAAAGAAATTTATTTTCTTTAAATTTGTATTGTATTTGAGCAGGTTACAAAATTTTTTAAGGCAAAATTCTATCTAAAATTTCAAAATATTGAAATTTTGAAAACAATCCTCCCCTATTATCGATATTTTTCATAACGTTTTTTGGACCATAAAGGAAATCAGCGAGTTTTATAGCAACTATCTCGTTTTCCCCTTGAACATTACGTAAAAGATCTCGAATTTTTCGTGTTTCTACAATTAAATCAATGTCATCAAATGTTTCTGTCATTATTAATGCAAAACACAATTCAACAACATTTTCTTCAGTAATAAAATCAGGAACTTTTTCATAGGGCGTTTTTTGTTTTGCATCAATAGCCCTTTCACAAAACGCCCCTAATTTGATTATAAAATCATTTAACTCAATTTTAATATCTTCTTTTTCACACTGATATGATTTAATCACATCTTTTGATTGTATGATGTTTCTTACAACCTTGTGTGCCTTCATTATATGAAGTAAATCCTTCAAAGACGCCTCTAACAAAATATCTTTTTCTTGCATATGTTCTCCTTTTTTTAATTATAAATTGCACTCAAATACATTTACAAATATTAACGCCTATTTTATCACAAATTTAATAAAAAAACAACTCCCTCTCAAAAACAGAAAATGTCCTTTTTAAGACGGTATCCCAAACAGAACCCATCCCAAAAAGGACACAAAAAAATATTATCCAAGTAACTTTAGTTCAACATCTTCCATTTTGTATTTACCATCAACCAATTTAAATTCAACCAAAGTCTCATCTAGAGTTTCTTTGTTTTGTCTCAAATCAGTAGTAAATAACAATTTAATTTGAGGAATCTCAACCTTATTTGTAACTATCTCTCTAAAACATTCAGCCATATGTTTTTCATCCTCGCAAACAAAAATCAATTGAGGTATACTAGCAAATCCAGAATCTCCTGGTTGAAAATTCTCATAGAAATCTTTATATAAATTCATTTTTTCAACTAATTTCTTTTGCCAATCCATTTCTCTTCTAAATACCTCAAATAAAAATTGAATTGATTTTCCGTTTTTTGTAAGTTTTACGGAACCACCTGTAGCCTTGAACACTTTACCTAAAGTTTTTGCAGTAATTGCAGGTTTTACAACATAACTATCAAATGCTTTAACTTTTCTTAGATATGCTATTAATACTTGATTTCCTGCCAATCTTTTCTTAATCATTGGGACCGGCTTTGTATTGTCAGATGGTTGCCATTTACATTCAACTTCTTTTGAAGTTAGTAAGTATTTTCCCATTTTTTCTAGGCAATAAATTCTATATATCCCTTTTCCCTCATCAGATGTAAAATAATATCTTGTTAATATTTTAGATTTTACTAATGCATCTAATTTATTATTTAATTTATCTTGTGATTTAGGGTCAATTCCTTTTATTTCTAACATTTGATATAATTGCCTTGATGTTATAAATTCAAATTCATTTACTAAATCCAATATAGCAAAATGTATGTCAGTTATATGACCTATATTTATCTTGTGTACAATTTGGTTCATTGAAACATAACCATCTTTGCCATCAAAAGTTTTAATTTCTCCTTCTCTAATTGCAAATGGTGATACTTGTGCTTTTATTTCATTATCTTCAACCATTTTTATTCCTCCCTTAAATAATAAATTTTTATCATTTTAAATAATAAACTACCTAATAACTAATTTAATTTTTTTCTTATCATAATCAATTTTTTTAATGTGTACATCAACTGTTTTCCCATATTCAAGTCCTTCTCTGTATTCTGCCATTCCCACTAGGTTTGGTGTAATCTCTATAAAAACACCATTTTTATTTTTTTCTGTTTCTCTAATTATTCCTTTTACATTCATTCCAACAGAAAATTTTTGGGCATTTTCTTCCCAAGTTCCTAATGTATCTTTATATGATAAACTGATTTTTCCATTCTCTCTATTTATAGATTTTACCACAATATTTACATTTTGTCCAATTTTTAGCCTTTCATATGGTGATTTTATTCTTGCAACAGATAAATCTTCAATATATGCAAGTCCTACAATCCCTCCACCAATATCTATAAATGCTCCATAAGGTGTAATATTTTTAACTATTCCTTTGATGCACTCCCCTTCTTTTAAATCTTTTTTTACACAATCTAAAACTTGATTTTGTACATCTTTTCTTGAAAATATTAGATTATCTCCATCTTTTTCTTTTAATTTAAATTGGACAAATTTATGTACTTTTCCTTCACATAAATTTGCTTTTGATATTCCATTTTCATCTACATTTATTGCTTCTACTTCTTCTCTTGGAATTATTCCTTTTTCTCCATTTTCTAGTTCTACATGTAAATTAAAATCTTTATCACAATTTGTAACAAATCCTTGTAAAATTCCATTTGTACTTTCTATTTTTCCATTTTTCCATCCTTCTGGAAAGAAATTAAATACACTCATTTGTTTCTCCTTCATTTCTCTTTCGTTTCTATAATTTTATTTGTTACTATTCACAATATAATAAAATATATATTTATGAAATTAATCATTTATTTCATTTTAAATATTTTATAAATTGCGAATTGTCCATTATAACTATTAATTCAAAATCTTCTTAACTTCAAAATCTCTTAGATATCTCCATGTTCCAAGTTTTAAATCCTTAACACCAATATCACCAATTTTGCTCCTATGTAGTGCAATTACTTTACTACCAACTGCCTCACACATCTTTCTAACCTGCCTATTTTTTCCCTCATGAATTGTTATTTCTAATCTAGATATATTTTTTTCCATATCTGTTTTCAAAATTCTAACTTTTGCAGGTCTTGTAATGTAATCTTCAATCTCAATACCATTTCTTAGTTTTTCAACTGCATCATCTTCAATAATTCCTCTTAATGTAACAGTATATGTTTTGGTGATTTCATGTTTTGGATGTGTAACCTTATAAACAAAATCACCATCATTTGTTAAAATTAAAGCACCTGATGTATACATATCTAGCCTTCCAACTGGAACAATTCTTTCTTTTACCTTAACTAAATCTAATACCGAATCTCTATCAAACTGGTCTTTAGCAGTTGTAACATATCCAATTGGCTTATTTAATAATATATACACTTTTTTTTCCGAACTGTGGATAAGTTCTCCACAAAATTCAACTTTATCCACAGATGGATTTATTTTTGTTCCAAGTTCATTTACAACTTTTCCATTTACAGAAACCTTGCCTTCTAAAATTAACTCTTCGCATTTTCTTCTTGAGGCAACTCCACTATTTGCTAAAAACTTTTGTAGTCTTACTTCTTCCATTTATTCACTTCCTTAAATTTGATAAAATTAATTTTCCTTGTCTTAATTCCTGTAATACATTTTCAAAATATTCTGGCAATGGTGCCTCTATAAACATCTCTTTACCAGTAATTGGATGTTTAAACTTCAATGATTTTGCATGTAAACATTGTCCTTTTATCCCCCACTCATTCTTGCCATTTGAATATGTAGTATCACCAACAACAGGATATCCTATTTCTGATAAATGGACTCTTATTTGATGTGTTCTTCCTGTTTCAATTTTAACTTCTAATAATGTATAATTTCCAAATCTTTCTAAAACTTTGAAATGTGTTACAGCATTTTTACCATTTTTATTAACAGCCATTTTCTTTCTGTCTCTTGTACTTCTACCTATTGGCATATTTATAGTTGCTTCTTCCTCTTTTACGAATCCTTTAACTAAAGCAATATACGTCTTTTCTACTTCGTGATTTTTTATTTGTTCACTCATATTAATGTGAGCCTTATCATTTTTTGCAACTACTATAACTCCTGATGTGTCTTTATCAAGTCTATGCACAATTCCTGGCCTAATCTCTCCACCAATTCCAGATAAAGAATCTTTACAAATTGCCATTACTGCATTTACCAATGTTCCATCTGGATTTCCATTTGCAGGATGAACGACCATTCCTTTAGGTTTATTTACAACTATAATATCATTATCCTCATATAAAACATCTATTGGGATTTCTTGTGCCTCTAGTGCAATCTCTTTTGGCACTTCTACCTCAAGATTTATTTCATCATCTTTTTGTACTTTGTATGATACTTTTGTTTTATTTCCATTTACTAGAACTTTTTCGTTTTCAATCATTTTTTGAATATGTGCTCTAGAATATTCAGTATTTCCTGCTAAAAATGCATCTATTCTTTTTCCTACGTCTTGTTCTTTTATATTTATTTTCAAAATTGCACTTCCTTTTTTCGTATATTTAGTCTTTTTAATGTTAATTATTAAATTTTATTGTCTTCCAAATTTATTTTTTTGCATTTAATCTTTCATAAATAACAAAATTATCATCTGAATAAATTTCTTTATAATTTTCATCATGTGATTTATTTATAATTAAATTTGTTTTTGATTTTTTTCCTAATATAACATGTGTTATATTATATTTTTCAAATGTATCTTCATAATATTTTGATATAGAAGATGTATTTATAAAATCCGAGAATATATCTTCGTCTTTATTTCCACTAAATTCTGGTGCATATAAATCTGCTCTTGAATCTATAAATACCGGTATTCCCCTAAATAACATATAACTTCCATAATTATATTCATTATAAAATTTAGCAGTACCTAAATCAATATTTTCTAATATAAAATCACATGCAGATACTGGATATGATTTTTCACTTACAAATTTGTCATCTAGTACTGGTTTTATAGAATTATATGAAAATATACCCATTAAAATTGTTAATAATACTAAAACAAGATTATTTTTTACTACATCATCCACATCTTTTAGCCCATTTTTTGAATATCTAGTTATCATATCAACAATTAGTCTTCCTAATACTACTGACCCTATTAATACAAGCATAGAAAATTGTCTTCGCGAAGAAAACATTAAATAACATAATCCACCTACAAAGAATAAATCTGATAATTTTATTTTCGTTTTTGTAAATGTAAGAATTGATAGTAAAATTACTAATGTACAAATTGCCTCTGTATTATTTATTAATGTTAGTGGTTGATGTTCACTTATATTCTCTGTTGTATTACCTTTCATTGTTTTATATAAATATGTATATGGTGTATCTCCTGTAGGAGTTAGTAATCCTGTAAAAGCGCATATTACCATTACTATAATTAAAAATTTAACATTATCATTTTTATTTAATAAAATTTTATAAGAATTTTTATTTGTATCTTTTCTTTTCTGTTTTATTTTTTCATTTTTTTCTTCTAGTTCATTTAATTTTATTTGCAATTCTTTTATTCTTTCAATATTGTTATTTTTTTGTGCTACCTTCATTTTATGTTTTATTACTAATTTTTTTGTCTTTTTATAAATAACAATATCTGAAACTACTGATATTATATATTCTGCAATATATGGTAAAAATAGTATAAAGAAAAATGGCCATGTTGCAACATGTAGATTTGCTATTAATGTTGATATTATAACTAAAGTTATTGCATATCTTATTTTTTTGTTTTCTATAAATCTTTCTATGCAATATAATTCCCATATAAATAGTATAAATGTTACCAATTGTGCCCTTGCAGCAATATATGGTTTTAATGCATACATAACTCCTATAGTAATAATAAATGATATTGGCTTTGATTTCGTTGTTTTTGAATTTACCAAAAATACTGATATTCCTAATAATGCAGATAATATACATGTAACTATATATATTGATTTAAATCCAGCTATTAAATATATAAAATATGTTAAAAAATCATATAACCAATGTGGATATGTATAACTTAAGTTTTCATGCCAAGAAAAATGGTCCATCATGTCTATTCCATTATTTTTTATAAGTTCTCCTATTTTTATACTATAAAATGTGTCATTTTGTAATGTTCTTGGTGTTATACATACGCAAAAAATTGCTATTAAAATAATTGCTACTATTGTAAAATTGATATTAAATTTTTTTCTTTTTTTCAATTCAGTTTGTTTTGTTTTGTTTGTACTTTTTGCTTTATTTTCTTTTTTACTTTGCTCATCCTTTTTCATAAATATTCGCTCCTTTTTATTTTATATGATTATATCAAATAAAATAAAAAAAAACTACTAAAATTACAGATTTACTAAAAAATATTTAATTTTTGTTACCATTTACAGTCCATAAATTTATTGTTTGTGTGTTCCACTTCTTTCCTTGGGTGTATATTTAAGCATTCTTAATATATAAGAAAATATAGCAGTATAATTGAAAATTACACTGCTATATATTTATATTAATTATACCGCTTCTTGGTTTTCTGTTTCTTTGTTTTCTGTACCTTCATTTTCTTCTACTACTTCTAGACTTCCAACAGAAACCTCATAAGCCACTCTACTTTCTATTGTACCATCTTCATGCTTTTTCTCGTACATTCTAGATTGAACTCTACCTACTATTTTTACCTTAGTTCCAACTTCTAGATTTTGACAAAATCTTGCTGTTCTACCCCATGCAATTGTAGGAATATAATCTGATTTATTATATGCTCTATTTACTGCTAATAGTATGTCTGCAATTTCTCTACCAAAAGGTGTTTGTCTATAAATCGGTTTTTTACATATATAACCAACTAAAATAACTTCGTTTGTTACCATATCCTTTTTTACCATTTCATTTTCTTCTTGTTCTTCTGGTTCTTCGACTTCAACAACATCTTTTGCGAATACTGTTAATATTAATCTGTTTTTTTCATTTTCATAACTATTGTATGATCTAAATTGTCCTTTTACTAATAATTTTTTTCCTTGTGTTAGCATCTCGTCTGTTACCAATCTTTCTGATACCGTTATTGGTATAATGTCTGCATTTCCGCTTAATCTTTCGATTTCTAAATTAAATACATAGAATCTTTCTCCATATATTTCATGACTGAATTTTTTTTCTCCTGTAACTTTTCCAACTAATGTTAAATAGTTGTTTTCTAAATAATTTGTATCCAAATTTTTTTCCTCCCTTATTCTTTTATCAATATAGTATATTTATCTTTATGCTTTCTCTTAACTACATTTATTATTATACACTATTTTTTTGGTTTTGTCTACATAAAAAGTTAAATTTATTTAAAAAATGTAGTTTTTTCCTGCTTTTGCAGAATTATGATATATAAAATTATAGACATTTTTAAATTTTTTATACTAATTACTTATAATACAATTAATAATTTATTTTGAAATGCTCTAAAAAAGTTACTTAAATAACTTTATTATTTACATATCTGCATTCCCGTAGAATCAATTTTATAATTATCTTTATATATAAGTTCAGACACCGGAACAACACTGAAACCCTTCTGTTTTATATTTTTAAGTATCATATCCAAAGAATCAGCCGTATGCTTAGTACCATTATGAGTTAAAATAATATCTCCGGAAGTCAATTTACCATCCAATCTACTCCACATTTCTTCACCTGTTAATCCAGTATAATCTAAAGTATCCAGACTCCATTGAATTGTATAATATTTATTATCAGTAGCTGCCTTTATAACAATATTATTATATTCACCATATGGTGGCCTATACAATTTTGTTCTAGACCCAGTTACTTTTTCTATTTTATCATTACTTTTTTCAATTTCTTCTATATTTTTTTCATAACTTAAATTATTTACATGTGGATGTGTATCACTATGACTTCCGTATTTCTTGCCCTGCATCATTTATTTTCTTTACTGCATCTGGATATTTGTCTATCCAATTACCTACCATAAAAAAAGTTATTTTTACATCATTATTTTTTAATACTTCCAATATTTTATCAATATCATCTGCATTCCATGCACAATTCATAGTTAATGCAACCTTTTTTTCATCAGTTTTTACTTTATATATTGGTAACATTTTTCCCGTATCTGCCGATGTTTCTATTGAATCTGCCTTATGTGTTTGAAAGTTTGCCACCATACAAAATAACAATGCAACAGTTAATATTGATACTAAATATGTAGTTATCTTTTCTTTACTAAATACTAAAAACATATAATCACCTTGTAATATATATTCATTTATTCATTGAAATATTCAATTATACCATTAAAAATTCCCCACGCCAATTTATTTTGATATTCATCATCAAGCAATTGTTGTTCTTCTTCTGGATTAGATAAAAATCCACATTCTACTATTGAAATAGGAATCTCAACATGTTTCATAATATACACAGTATCAAGTTTCATAGCCACCCTTTTATTATCTTTTTGAATTGATTCATTTAAATTGGCTTGTATTTTTTTTGCTAAGTTTACACTCTTTTCGTTTTTACTATTGTAAAAACATTGCCAACCCCAGTATTGTTGCTGAGGAATTTTGTTTAAATGAATGCTCACAAATAAATCTGCAGATGCATTATTTCCTATTTTAACCCTATTTCTAATATCTGATATTTTCTTTTCTCTTAAAGTAGTTTTGTCTAAGTCATATATTGCATTTTCATCTGAACGTGTTAATATGACCGTGCATCCACTTTGTTCTAATAAATTTTGTAATTTTAACGATATTTTTAAATTTGTTTCCGCTTCCGTTGTTCCCCTGCTACTTTGAGCACCTTCATCAGGTACACCATGACCTGCATCAACTACTATAACTTTTCCAGAAACCGGTGTTGCTGTTGTACTTTGTGTTTGTTCATCTGTATTTAATTTTTGATTTTCATATGAATATACAAATATACCCAACATTAATGCTATCAAAATCAAACTTATCCTTTTTCTTTTTATAATATACATTATACTCCCTCCCATTTATTAATCAATATTCTTCACTTTTTACGTTTATTACTCTAATATTTATTAATCTATACTAAAACGCAAAAAAGATGCTACATAAGTAACATCTTTTACATTTTCATTATTTTTTTCTTCTATCTATTGCATAACTACTTCCCATAACAGACTTAGCCATATGTTTAACCTGAGCACCAACTTCACCTATTTCAAGAATGTTTGCAAATCTTCCCATATCTGCTTCAACAACACCTATAGAAATTGACGTAAGTGGAAATTGCTCTATTACTCCTTTTCTATTTGCAACCTCTATATATCCTTTTTCCACATCATCTTCTGTAAAGAATCTAACAACATTTGCATCAAAATTAGCAATTATATCTTTGCACACAGCTTCACAATTCAATGTTGGCACAATTGCTATAAAATCATCTCCACCAATATGTCCAATAAATGAATTATTTGGTATTAATGAGTGTATGCTTGTCATTATTGTATCTGCAGTAAATTTGATAATCTCATCACCTTTTAAAAATCCATATACATCATTATATGCTTTAAAATTATCCAAATCTAAATATAATACAGAAAATTCCTCTTTATTTGATATCCTTTTCTTTAATTCTGCATGTATTTGAACATTTCCTGGTAAACCTGTAAGAGGACTTATTCTTCTATTTATTGTTATTAATCTTCCTAAATTTTTTATAGTATAATATAAATATTGTGCGTTTACTGGCTTTTTAATATAATATTCAACAGATTCTTTTAAAATTTGTATTCTATGTTCTTTTTCCGAATTTGAAGATACAACAATTATTGGTGTAATACTATTATCATCATCACTTCTTATTTTCTTACATAATTCCACAATATCAACTTCTATTGCATCTTCATTTATAATTATTATTGATGGTATATTTTTTAAAGCAATATCTATTTGATCAGATTTTACACTTATAAACTTATATTCTTTGTCATTTTCAAATAATTTATTAAAAACCAATATTGAAGATTCATCATCATCTATTATATAAATTTCTTTTAACATTTTTCTACTGTTCCTCCTTGTATTCAAGCAAAACAGGACACGTTCAAAATTATTATTTTGATAATTCACATGTCCCGTATTTATTTTAGTATATTTAATTTTTAGAAATTTCTGTTTCTGATTATTTAGTAACTCTTATAACTCCAGTTTCTTCTGTAACACCATCAGAATTTGTTACTGTTACTTCTATTATGTTTTCTCCTTGTTGTAGTAAATATACATTGCTTGTATTTGTTGTAAATTCAAATTCCTTCATATTAAAATTATCCAAATTAAAGAAATATTCTTTGTTATCATCTTGATTTATTTTAAATTGTAATTTTGATAATTTTTCATCATCAGAAGCCTTTATTATAAAGTAAGATTTACTATCATCTGTAGTTACTGAAACTTTAGGTTTTGATACACCATTAATTTTTTGAACTTTTGTATCTGTATTATTTTCTTCATCTACTGTTATTACTGTTAGTGTATGAAGTCCCTTTATTGCATCTATTTCTTGTTCTAAAGTTGTATTATTAATTTGTATTGTTTTTTCTTCTTCGTCATCCCATCTATATGTCATATATTTAATTGTTTTTTCACTTTCTGCCGTAATTTTTATTTTGTTTCCTGAAACTTCAAAGTTTATACTACTTTCACGTTCATATTGTTTATCATATGGTATTTGTTTTCCATCTTCATCAGTTATTACAATATGTAAAGTATTTGTTCCGGTTGGTACTTTTATTTCTTGCTCTATATATTTTCCGTTATTTCCATTTACAGTTGTTTCTTCTTCATCATTCCATCTATATTCTAGTTTAGAAATATTTTTTCCATATACTACTTTAAGTAATACAGTATCATTAGATTTATCTTCTAGAGATATTGATGGTTGTAAGTTTTCTTCTTTTTGTTTGCTTTCTTTTTCGTATATAGAATATGCTCCTAATCCTATTAATAATATTCCAAATATTAACATTGCTATTGCAAAAAACTTTAATATACTACTTATTGATGTAGGATTTGTATTTCTTATTTTGTTTTTTTGTTTTTTATTATCTGTTGGCATACTTGTTGAAAGTATTTGATTCATTTATAACACCTCTCTACTATTGAAATTATAACATACTGAATTTTAATTGTAAACCTCCAAAAACAAAAAAATGAGACAAACTGGATTTTCCAATTTTTGTCTCATTTTAATTTATTATTACAATACAAATTTTTTGATTAATACAATTCCACCTGCTAATGTAATTAATACTGTACAACTTAATGCAATATATAATTTAGCAGCACCTGTTGATATTGATAATAGCACTGGAGCATCATCTATATCATCCTCACCTGGAACTTTATTATTAGGAGTTGAATCTTTATCATGTACATGCTTTTCATTGTAATCTTCAGAAATTTCTGCAGTATTTACTTTCAAACCTAAATTATTTTTATCATTTTTCCAAGTTAACAATACTTCTACCTCTGCACTTTGACCTGGTTGTAATAAAGTATTTTCAAGTTTTCTAGTTGTAATTATATTATTTCCTTCATCTTTCCAATCAGGATTATCTTTTGCATCAAACTTTAATCCTTCTGGAATATAATCTTTAATTTGTTTTGCATATCCAGCAATATCACCTTCATTTGTTACTCTAATTGAGTATCTAAATTTAACTGTTACTGAATTTAATTTTTTTCTATTTAATTCAACTTTAACAACTTGTTCTGGATTATCTTCTGCCTTGTGTCCTGTTTGTGTTACTGTTTCTTTTCCATTTTCAATAACAATTGCTTGTGTTACCCATTTTCTTAATGCCAAGTCGAATTCTGTTAATTTGATATATTCTTTATCTTGGTCATCTTCACCATCTACCCATTTATCTGGTGTTGAGTCTATATCATCAACGTCTTTTCCATTTTTATCAGTATCATCTGTAATTTGAGCAGAGTTTACTAATATTTTACTTGAACCGTTTGGCTCTGTAACTTTAAATGCTATTTTAACATCTGCATAATCAGGATTTGTGTCTGATATTTCTTTTGTTCCATCAAAAGCTGTTAGCAATGCTGGATTTTCTTTTAATTCAGAATTTGTAGCCATTCTTGCTTCACCTTGTTCTTTTGATAAATAATCTGTTGTTAATTTTACTGCATTTTTAACATCTGTTGTTTCTTTTCCGTCTTTATCATACATTACCCATCTGTATTCTTTGTTTAAGTTGTTATCTGGTAAATATTCAAGTCCATCTGGTACATCGTCAGATACTTTTGATGCATATCCATCTACTTCTCCTTCGTTGAATACTCTTATTGTATATGTAACAATATCACCTGTTACAACATCTAATGGATCTTTTGTATGTTCATATGTTATTTTGTTATTGTCTTTGTCATATTTAACTTGTGGAATTCTTGATGTTACATCTTTATCACTAATATTTGTGATAAATTTTCTTAATGCTAAGTCAAATTGTTTAACAACTAATTTTTCAAAATCATCATCATCTTCTTGTCCTGGTATATAATCTCCTGTTTGATCATCTTTGTATGCAGGTAAATCTTTATCTGCTGGCAATATCACATTATTTTCTTTAGAGTCTCTATCTGTTATGTCTTTTTTATTTTCGTCTTTATATTTTGTTATATCTGCTATGTTTGTAATTTTTCCTTGTGCATCACTTGTAACTTGGCACATAATTGGAACTTCTTTATATGATAATGTTATTTTGCCCTCTTCACTTGATGTTGCTTTTTCAATAAGTGAATTATCTAAGTAATTTGTACTTACTGTTCTACCATCTTCTGATACTTTCCATCCATATTTATTGTTAAAGTCCCCCTTAACATATGTTAAATATGATGGTAGATGGTCTTTTATTTCACTTGCATATCCGTCTAAACTTCCTTCATTATATACTCTTAACATATATACAACAATATCGTTTTTACAAACTTCTACAGGTGTTTTTGGATGATTATATGTTGCTGTTGTTATTAATTTTCCATCCTCACCTACTGTATTTAATTTTGATGTGTCTACTTTTGGAGCTCTTGTATATGCACCATTTGAATCTTTTAAGTAATCACTGTCTTCAATTGTTTCATCTTGACTAACTGCTACAATAAATTTTCTTAAAGCTAAGTCAAATGATTGTACTTTAATATTGTCATAATCTTCATCATCTTCATATTTTTTCCATTCTTCTGGTTTTGAATCTCTGTCATCTACAGAATTTCCGTTTTCATCTGTGTCTCCAGTTATTGCTGCTTCATTTCTTATAATTTTATCAACTTCATCATTGCTTGCAGTAACTTTCATATATACAGATACTTCTCTATAATCCGGATTTTTGTCATTTATTGTATTTACATATCCTTTTGATTTGTCAAATGCTTTTATTAAGTTTGCTCCATCTGTTGCAATTTCTGCACCTTTTCCTTTAGCCAAGTAATCTGTAGTAATTAATTCTACTTTATGTGTATCTTGGTTTATTGTTTTCATATCCCAAATACCTTGGTTATATTTTATTGCATCTTTTTCTGCTTGTGTTAATGTTGTATCTGCATCTAATTCGTTACCTTTATTTTCTGACCACATAAATTCTAGACCTTCTGGAATATCCTCTGAAATTTCTGAAGCATATCCATCAATTTCACCTTCATTATATACTCTTAATGTGTATTTTACTATATCTCCATTTTTTACAGATACTGGTGTTTTGTCTAAATCGTAGTCTGCTGTTGTAGCTGATCCATTTGCTAATTTTGTTACATCAACTCCTAAAATTCTTTCAGGCACTTTTGTTCCATTTACTTCAACTATTCTTTTTACTAATTTTAAGTCAAATTGATAGTCTTTAACATAAACATAGATATTTCCATCTGCATTTAATTCAACATTTACATCATTTTCTTTTTGTGATGTTATATCTTTTCCATTATCATCTAAAACTTTACGTGTTACATTCTTTACTTTATATGTATTATTTTCTAATACTTTCTCTACTGTTATTTGAATTGTTCCATTAAATTTACAGTATTCGTCTGGTGCAACAGTTTCTTTAATTGTATAAACATCATTTTGTGTTAAATTGTCAGATGTTATTTTCACATCTTTTGCAATTGTTAATCTTCCTGTTACTTCTTTTGTTTCACCATTTACAACGAATGTTGCTTTACTGTTCAATTGTTCACCATCAGCATCTTGTTTTACTAATACTAGATTATATGAACCTTCATTTTGCTTTTTGATTATTAATTTTTCAAAGTCATCATCATCTTGTTGTCCCTTATAATAGTTATTTGAATCTGATAAATCAGATTTATTGTTATTTCCTGTGTAGTCAGACATATTATCTTTATTTTTATTTGGTACAGTTGATGGTTCAGAATCTCTATCTTTTCCTTTTTGATTTGTTATTGTTATTTTATCAACTGAATCATATTCTTCAGAAATCCATGCAACATTTGTTAGTACAATTGCACTTGATGTATTTGCAGTTGCTGTTACTGTACATTCAATTTCAATTGTGTCTGAGTCCAATGTGCTTCCACTATATGCTACTAAGTCTTTAGTTCCAGCTGTTGTAAATGTTGCTTTGTTTGCTGTTTCGTCATATGCAACAGTGTAACTATTTCCTTTTGATGATGTTACAGTTCCAGTTGTTTTCATTTTTAATCCTGTTGGCAATTGATCTACTATTTTTGTTGCTCTACCTGCTTTTTGTCCTTCATTATATACTGTTAATTTATATGTTACTGTACTTCCCGTTGTAACAACTACTGGATCTTTTTTGTGTTTATATGTAGCAGTTGTTCCTGATGTTAATGTTGATTTGTCTATATTAGGAACTCTAGATGCAACTCCTGTTAAATCTTTTCCATTAACTTTTGTTATATATTTTCTTAATGCTAAGTCAAATTCTCTTGTGTCTGGAGTTCTTTCAATTAATATAATTGGCTGTGTGTTTTGTACAGTTGGATTTGCATATAGTGTAACTTTTGTATTTGAATGTGTTGTTCCATTTGCATATCCTGCTGCATTTTCGTTAGCCTTTGTTATTAAATAATTATATAATAAAACTGCTTGTTCTTGTCTATCTTTTCCTGCTCCTACTTGTTTTTGCGTTGTGCTATCAAAATGAAGATCATAGTCACCTAAACTTGTATAAGGACTATCTTGTTGTGCCATTTCTTCTGTTCTGTAAAATAACCAAGATGTTTTATCTTCTCCAAATTGATTATATAACTTGTCAAATAATGAGTCGTCATGGTTTGTGTAATACCAAAATGCTGCTTGTTGAACTGCCTCAATATCACTGTTTGTTATAAGATTATCATAATCTTCTGCATATATTCCAGCTGCATTTAGTAATGCAGTTTTTTCAGAATCTGTTGATACACCCTTTAAGTATACTAAATCTGTTAACGCTAATAAATTGTTATACTGTCCATTTGTAACAATTTTATTTAATACTGTATTTCCTGATTTTTCTATTTTATCTTTTTCAGTTTTTAAATCATATGTAATTGTATATTCTGCTCTTTTATTTATATCACTAAAACCAACTCCGGCTCTTACACAATAGTAATTTCCAGTAATAATATTATTGCTAGTTTTACTATCATATTTTACAATTTGCCAAATTTTGGTTCCAACTATTGAATCTTCTGTTGCACCATTTGCATATGGATTGAATATAGCATATCCCATTTTATCTGGTGTTGTTCCATCTCTAAATTCGTTTATTCCAAAATACAATGGTGTTGTAAGTGTTGTACTTGCTTTTGCAATGTTTGGAATAATCATAACAAGAATTGCTATTACAATGCTCATTATTGTCAAAGTTATCTTTTTCTTACTCATAATAAATATCTCCTTTTACAAATAACGTTTACTTTATTTTATTGCATTAAACATATGAAGTCAATAGGCTTTTAAGGTCCTTTTTATACTGATATTTTTTGTCCTCTAACCACTTACGGAAAGCATTTTTTTAGACCTTACTATTTTTTTACGCCCACATTACAATTATATTACATTTTTGTTACAAAATCAAGATTTATGTAAAATGTTTATTCATTTTTTCAAATTTTCTTAGGGCCTAGCCCGTTTTATGCACCATCTTATCATTTTTTTGTTACAATTCACTGTTCATAAATTATTAGACGTAAACCACAATTTTTTATCAATGTTTATTTATATTTTTTTATAAAATTGCATAATATTATAACAACTTGTAATAAAACTTATGGAGGTTTGTATGAATAAAATTATTTTTAAAGTTACTGTTTTTATGTTTATTTTTTTTATTTCTTTTAATACATATTCTTTATGTGATGACATTGATTCTGATACTATTGATATAAAAAAAGAACTACTTGAAACCTCAACTCCACCTGAAAAGGAGTTTAATCCACCAAGTATAAATTCTAAAGCATCAGTAATAATTGATAGAAACTCTAATATCATTCTTTACGGCAAAAACGAAAATGAAAAAAGAAAAATGGCATCAACAACAAAAATAATGACAAGTCTAATTGTTATTGAAAATTGTAATTTGAATGATACTATTGAAATTTCCAGAAAAGCCGCATTAACCGGAGGCTCCAGACTATGTCTTAAAACAGGTGATAAAATAACAATCAAAGATTTGTTATATGGTCTTATGATGCGTTCTGGAAACGACTGTGCAGTTGCACTTGCAGAATATGTAGGTGGTGATATTAATGGCTTTGCTAATAAAATGAATAAAAAGTCTGAAGAATTAGGTTTAAAAAATACACATTTTGAAACTCCTCATGGTTTAGATTCTGATGAACATTATACAACTGCATATGAACTTGCATTATTATCCAATTATGCCTTAAATAATAAAATATTTAAAAAAATCGTTGGAACAAAGACTTATACAATCTTAATTAATGGTCAACAAAAGCAATTAACAAATACTAATGAATTATTAGGAAATTTTGAGGGTATATATGGAATTAAAACAGGATTTACAAATGGAGCCAATCGTTGTTTAGTTACTGCTTGCAAAAGAAATGATATTGATGTTATTTGTGTTGTTTTGGGTGCTGACACAAAAAAGTTTAGAACACAAGATAGTATAAAATTACTAAACTATGTATTTGATAATTTTAAATCCATAAATATTGACAACATAATCTCCTCTGAATTTGAAAATTGGAAAGAAAACAATCTTAATAATATAGTCTTAAACAAGTCAATTTCCCAAAATATTAATTTAAAAGTTAACCCTTTATATAACAATCCTATAAATAATAAAAGTCCTTATATTCCTATTAGGAAGGATTTTATTAACTCTATCCATACTACTATAGATTGTCCTTTATATTTTGAAACACCTATAAAATCTGAAGAAGAAGTTGGACATATTAATATAAATATTTCTGAATATTGTAATTTATGTTACTCTATTGTAAATATTTTTGAAGTAAAGCATAAATGCTGGAATAATTATTTTTTTGATTTGTTAAAAAATTATTTTAATATTTTAAAAGAACAAATCTAGAAATTTTCAGTAAATTTGTTCGTGCGCGAAAATTTATAAAATAAATTTTCTGTGCAATATAATATAAAAAAATTGCAATATTATATAATACTGCAATTTTTTTATATTTATTAAACGTTTTCTTTTATGTAGTCAACAACGTCTCCAACTGTTACAACTTTTTCTGCATCACTATCTGGAATTTCTATATCGAATTCTTCTTCTATAGCCATTACTAATTCAACTATATCTAAAGAATCAGCTCCTAAATCATCAATAAAAGATGCTTCCATTGTTACAGCAGTATCTGCTACACCTAATTGTTCAACAATTATAGCTTTTACTTTTTCAAAAATTTCTTCTGAACTCATAATTCGAGTTCACCTCCTCTCAAGTTTTCCTTTTGTATGTATATCTTTTTTATAATACTTTTATATTATATGTTAAGATATTTGTCAAGTGTATTTATAAATTATTTTAATTTTATACTAAACGTTCAGTTATAATATTAGGATTTTTTTAGGTAATAATAATATATTATTATTTTCTATTAACTAAAAATATAACAATCATTATTTATTAAATGCCTCTATCATTTTGTCAACTGCTTTATTCTCCACAAATTTTTCTGCTTGAATAATTGTATATTCAAATAATTTTTCATCACTACTTCCATGTGCTTTAACAACAGGTTTTTTTACCCCTAAGAATAACGCTCCACCATATCTCTTATAATCCATTGTATTTGCAAATCTATTTATTGCCGGAAGTGATGGTATTGCTGCAATTTTTGATAGTATATTTTTTAATAGACTCTCTTTTAAAGATTTTTTTACAAATTTTCCTAAGCCTTCAGTTGTTTTTAAAAATACATTTCCTGTAAATCCATCTGTTACAATAGCATCTATTTTACCTGAAAAAGCATCTCTACCTTCTACATTTCCAATAAAGTTTATATCTAGTTCTTCTGCTTTTTCTTTTAGTAAGTTATAACTTTCTTTTACTAATTCATTTCCTTTTGTTTCTTCTGTTCCTATATTTAAAAGTCCTATTGCAGGTTTTTCAATTCCAAATGTATTTCTTAAATATATTGAAGACATTTGTGCAAATTGTAATAAGTTAATTGGTTTGCAATTTGTATTTGAACCACAGTCCATTAATAATAATTGGCTTTTATATGCTGGCAATATTCCTGCAAGTGCTGGTCTATCTATTCCTTTTATTCTTCCTACTAACAGTGTTGCTCCTGCAAGTAATGCTCCTGAATTTCCTGCAGATATAAATACATCACCTTCATCTTGTTTTAGCATATTAAATCCAACTACCATTGATGAATCTTTTTTGTGTTTTATTGCAACTGTTGGTTGGTCTTCCATTTCTATTGTTTCTGTTGCGTTATGTATTTTTAATCTATCTGAAATTTCTTCCATTTCTTTTCCATAAAATTCTTTTATTTTGCTTCTAATTACTTCTTCTTTTCCTACTAATATAATTTCAGCTTTTACTTTATTTATTGCATTAATTGCTCCTTTTATATTTGCATCTGGTGCATTGTCTCCACCCATTGCGTCTAAGATTATTTTCACTTCGAGTTCCTCCTAAATTTGTTTATTTCATTTTATTTGTGATATATCTATTTTATTATTCTTTTATAAAAAATACAAGTAGTTTTTTAAAAAAGTAACAAAAAAACTATCCTATGAAAACTGAAGTGGGAAATTAGTGAAAAAAAAAGAAAATAGCAAGGTTTTACAAAACTCTGTAATCCTTGCTATACTTAAATTTTTATTATTCGATGATGTCAGCAACAACACCTGAACCAACTGTTCTACCACCTTCACGAATAGCGAATCTTAATCCTTTTTCGATAGCGATAGGAGTGATTAATTCGATTGTCATGTTAACATTATCACCTGGCATAACCATTTCTACACCAGCATCTAATTCTATAACACCTGTAACGTCTGTTGTTCTGAAGTAGAATTGTGGTCTGTATCCATTAAAGAATGGAGTATGTCTTCCACCTTCGTCTTTAGTTAAAACGTATACTTGTGATGTGAATTTTGTATGTGGATGAATTGTTCCTGGTTTACATAGAACTTGACCTCTTTCGATGTCTTTTCTATCAATACCTCTAAGTAGAACACCGATGTTATCACCAGCTTCTGCTTGGTCTAATAATTTTCTGAACATTTCAACACCTGTTACAACAGTTTTTCTTCTTTCTGTTGTTAAACCGATAATTTCAACTTCGTCTTGAAGTTTAACTTCTCCTCTTTCTACTCTACCTGTAGCAACTGTACCACGACCTGTGATTGTGAATACGTCTTCAACTGGCATTAAGAATGGTTGATCGATTGGTCTTTCTGGTGTTGGGATATAACTATCAACAGCTTCCATTAATTCTTTCATTGGAGCATATACAGGATCGTTAGGATCTGTAGATGTGCTTTCTAGAACTGCTAATGAAGAACCTTTTATTACTGGAATATCATCTCCTGGGAAACCATATTCTGATAATAAGTCTCTAACTTCCATCTCAACTAATTCTAATAATTCTGGGTCATCAACCATATCACATTTGTTTAAGTAAACAACGATGTATTTAACACCAACTTGTCTAGCTAATAAGATGTGTTCTCTTGTTTGAGGCATTGGTCCATCAGCTGCAGATACAACTAATATAGCTCCATCCATTTGAGCAGCACCTGTAATCATGTTTTTAACATAGTCAGCATGTCCTGGGCAGTCAACGTGTGCATAGTGTCTGTTTTCTGTTTCATATTCAACGTGTGCTGTATTGATTGTGATTCCTCTTGCTTTTTCTTCTGGAGCTCCGTCGATTTGATCGTAAGCTTCGAATTTAGCTTTTCCTAATAATGATAAATATTTTGTAATAGCTGCTGTTGTTGTTGTTTTACCATGGTCAACGTGTCCGATTGTACCGATGTTAACGTGTGGTTTGTTTCTTTCAAATTTTGCTTTTGCCATTTTAAAATCCTCCTTATTTTAGTTAGCCGTTCTTTTCGAACGTAGCTACTTTATTTTAAAATTTAATAACGTAAATTATTTATTGCACTTGCATTTTACAACATTTTCACAAAAAATGCAAGTACTTTTATTAAATATATATTTTCGTTGATTCAAATCGATATAAAATCGTTATATTGTGCATTTTTGAGATTAATTACAAGCCGAAGTCGTACGTGTGTACGTCGAGGTTTGGAATTAATATCGAAAATGTGCAAGATGATGATTTTAGGTCGATTTTTACTCTGCTTTCTTTCTAGAAGCAACAATAGCTTCAAGAACAGATTTTGGAACTTCTTCATAATGAGAAGGTTCCATAGAGTATGAACCTCTACCTTGAGTCTTAGAACGTAAGTCTGTTGCATAACCAAACATTTCTGATAATGGAATAAATGCATGTATTTCTTGCATTCCATCTTCTGCATCCATACCTTCCATTCTACCTCTTCTAGAGTTTACATCACCAATAACATCTCCCATGTATTCTTCTGGAACTGTTATTTCAACTTTCATAATTGGCTCTAAGATAACTGACTTAGCTTGTTTACATCCTTCTTTGAATGCCATAGAAGCAGCTATTTTGAAGGCCATTTCTGAAGAGTCAACTTCGTGGTATGAACCATCAACTAATGAAACTTTGAAATCTATAACTGGGTAACCAGCTAAGATACCGCTTTCAGCAGCCTCTCTCATACCTTGTTCAATTGGTTTAATATATTCTTTTGGAACAGCTCCTCCAACGATTTTGCTTTCGAATTCTATTCCTTTACCTGGCTCTAATGGTTCCATTTCAAACCAAACGTCACCATATTGTCCTTTACCACCAGATTGACGAATAAATTTACCTTGAACTTTTACTTTATTTCTAATTGTTTCTTTGTAAGCAACTTGTGGTTTACCTACATTACATTCAACTTTGAATTCTCTTTTTAATCTATCTACGATGATATCTAGATGTAATTCACCCATACCAGCGATGATTGTTTGTCCAGTTTCTTGGTTTGTATAAGCTTTAAATGTTGGATCTTCTTCAGCAAGTTTTGCTAAAGCGATTCCCATTTTTTCTTGAGCTGCTTTATCTTTTGGCTCAATAGCTATATCGATAACTGGTTCTGGGAATTCCATTGATTCTAGGATTATTGGATGATCTGGATCACATAAAGTATTTCCAGTTGTAACATCTTTTAAACCTACAGCTGCAGCAATATCACCAGCATATACTTTTTCTATATCTTCTCTGTGATTTGCATGCATTTGAAGAATTCTTCCTACTCTTTCTTTTTTGTCTTTGCTTGAATTTAGAACTGTTGATCCAGATTCAAGTGTTCCAGAGTAAACTCTGAAGAAACATAATTTTCCAACAAATGGATCAGTAGCAATTTTAAATGCTAATGCTGCGAATGGAGCATCATCTGAAGTTTTAGCTTCTGTTTCTTCTCCATCTAATGTTTCACCTTTGATATGTGGTATATCTAATGGTGATGGCATATAGTCAACAATTGCATCTAATAATTCTTGAACACCCTTGTTTTTGTATGAAGAACCACATGTAACTGGTACTATTTTGTTAGCTAATGTTCCAGCTCTTAAACCTCTTTTGATTTCTTCTGCTGTTAATTCTTCACCATCTAAGTATTTCATCATTAATTCTTCGTCTTGATCAGCAACAGCCTCGATCATATTAGCTCTCCATGTTTCAGCCTCTTCCTTCATATCTTCTGGAATATCTGTTTCAACAATGTGTTCACCTAATTTATCATCTTGGATGAATGCTCTCATTTTAATAAGATCAACTATACCTTGGAAGTTGTCTTCTGCACCAACTGGTAATTGGATTGGAACTGCATTAGCTTTTAATCTTGTTTTTAATTGTTCAACACAAAGCATAAAGTTAGCTCCAGTAATATCCATTTTATTTACATATACCATTCTTGGTACACTATATTTATCAGCTTGTCTCCAAACTGTTTCTGTTTGTGGTTGAACTCCACCTTTTGCTGCTAAAACTGTTACAGCTCCATCAAGAACTTTTAAAGATCTTTGAACCTCTACTGTAAAGTCAACGTGACCTGGAGTATCAATAATATTAATTCTATTATTTTTCCAGAAACATGTTGTACAAGCAGATGTAATTGTAATACCTCTTTCTTGTTCTTGTGCCATCCAGTCCATTGTAGCAGCACCTTCGTGAACTTCACCTATTTTGTGAGTTTTACCTGTATAGAATAATATTCTCTCTGTTGTTGTTGTTTTACCAGCATCGATATGAGCCATTATTCCTATATTTCTTGTTCTCTCTAATGGGTATGCTCTTCCTGCCATCTATATTTCCCCCTCTCGGTTTCTTTTATAATTCTTTTTTATACTCTCAACTTCAAATTTTTGTTAAAAGTGATTAGCTGTGCATTTTTAAGATTAATTACAAGCCGAAGTCGTACGTAGGTACGTCAAGGTTTGGAATTAATATTGAAAATGTGCAGATGATTGCTTTTAACGGAAATTTTACCATTTATAATGAGCAAAAGCCTTATTAGCCTCAGCCATTCTATGAGTATCTTCTTTCTTCTTAAATGCTCCACCGTTTCCAGCAACAGCATCCATAATTTCACCAGCTAATTTTTCAGCCATAGTTTTTTCATGTCTGTTTCTTGCATAAGAAACTAACCATCTTAAACCTAAAGTTTGTCTTCTTTCTGGTCTAATCTCTAATGGAACTTGGTATGTAGCTCCACCAACTCTTCTAGCTTTAACTTCTAGAACTGGCATTACGTTTTCTAAAGCTGCTTCAAAAACTTCTAAAGGATTTTTTCCTTCTTTTTCTTTTATGATATCAAATGCATCATATACTATGTTTTGAGCAACTGATTTTTTACCATCTAACATTATGTTGTTTACTAATTTTGTAACAACTTTACTATTATATATTGGATCTGGTAAAACATCTCTTTTTGCTATATATCCTCTTCTTGGCACTATTCTTCCCTCCTTAAAAATTTTTATTAGATATTTATAAAATATCTTAGGTACTCTGATAGGATAACCTATCCGTATAGTGCATTATAATATATTCCTAAATTTAAGTACCTTTTTATGTTTATAAAAATAAACAACAAGTTCATTCTAAAAACACTTAGAAAAATTTAGTAAGTATTACAAGCACTAATTTAAAATTTCGTGTTACTAATCTTCCTTTAATTTAAGAAAATTGAGTAAATTAGGTATATTGTGCATTTTTAATGTTTATTTCAAGACGAAGTCGTACGTCTGTACGTCGAGTTTTGGAATAAATATTAACAAATGTGCAAGATGCCTGATTTAATCGATTTTCCTATTTTTTAGGTCTCTTAGCCCCATACTTAGAACGCGCTTGCATTCTATCCTTAACACCAGCTGTATCTAATGTTCCTCTGATGATATGATATCTAACACCTGGAAGGTCTTTTACCCTACCACCTCTGATTAATACAACACTGTGTTCTTGTAAGTTATGTCCTATACCTGGGATATAAGATGTAACTTCATAACCATTAGAAAGTCTTACTCTGGCTACCTTTCTTAAAGCAGAGTTTGGCTTCTTAGGTGTAACTGTTTTAACTACTGTACATACCCCTCTTTTTTGTGGAGCTCTGTTATTTGTTAATTTTTTATTTTTTGAGTTCCATCCATGTTGAAGGGCTGGTGCAGTTGATTTTGTTACTCCTGTTTGTCTTCCTTTTCTTACTAATTGATTAATTGTTGGCACTTAAATTTCACCTCCTACTTTTTATTTTTACATTTTTTCTGTGTAATTTTTTTGAAATATTTACACCTTTAAAATGTATTTTACTGCTACGGATTTGCATATTACACACAATTTACCATAGCAGTTTATATTGTACCATTTTTATGTCTATAAGTCAAGAAAAAATTGGAATTTTTTAATTCCAATTTTTTATTAGGTTACAACTATCTAACATTCTGTTGCATTTTATCATCAGATACATTTTCGTCATTTTCTTTTTTGTCATCATCCATATCAACATAAGTAATATTTCCATTTTTCCATGTTATATATTTTTTTCCATATTTAACACGTCTATCAACTGCCTGCTGAACTTTTACTCTTTCTCTTAAATTTTGTTCTACATTATTTTTTTGTTTTTCAAATATCTCCTCTTCATTTTTTTCTCCATTATTACTTATCTCTTTTAGATTTTTTTCTAATTCTTGATTACGGTTTTGTTTTTCTTTATCTTTTCCAACAAGAACTCCATTTTTAATATCACTAAAATCCAAATTGACATCACTATCATTTTCTTGTTCTACCATTGGTGCAACATTTTTTCTGGTTTCTATATAATCCTCTTTCTTCGCTTCTTTATTAATTTCATTTAGTCTTTTTCTTTTTCCAAATCTATTCATAAAAAATGCCTTTATTCTAGCGAAAAAATTTTCTTTTTGTTTTGACCTTACTTTATTTTTTCCCTCATTTTTTATATCACTATTTTTTTCTTCCATTATATTTTTTTCATTATTTTTTAATGTTTGTAAATTTTCATAACATTTTTGCATTTCTATGTTTTGTTCAGGAGTTCTGTTTTTTAAATCATTGTACAATAAATATCTTTTTTCTTCTATGTCAACATATTTTTCCTCTATAGTATTAATATTTGTTAAATGTAAAATCCCTCTTAATGCCAATAAATGATTTTGCATTTGTTCAGGTTCATTTGTTATTTTATTTAATTTTTTTTCACTTATTATTTTATCAATTGTATCTATTAATTTACTTTTTTCTATTTTTAATTGTAATTCTTCTTCTTGTTCTTTTTGTTCAATTTCTTCTTTTCCATGAATAGCCTCTAAAACAGCATATTGTCCTCTTTTATTTACAAATTTTTCAACATCTTGTATTTTTTTAAAAATTTCGTCCATATTTTTTCCTTTCCTAAATAAAGAAAAGTTGCATAACTTTTCTTTATTTATAAAACAGAGAGAAATCAAAGAAGTCCTTGTTTCTCTCTGCTTATATTACATTGTATATTGTTCTTCATCACTTTTATTTTTTTCTTCTTTTGGTTTACGAACCACATTATTATTTTTCCATTCAAATTCACATGTTTCAAGTGTTTTGCTTTGCTTTTCAAAATTTTTAGAAACTTGTTCTATGTTTTTTGCATATCTTTCATTTACTTCATATTTAGTATCTGGATGCTCTTTTTCGTATTCTTCTAATAAGTCTCCAACTGTTTTGTTTTCGACTTGAGCTCTTCATTTTTCCATTTCTTGTGGGTCATTTATAATAACTTTTTTCTCTTCTGATTCTTCGTTTTCTCTTGAAGCAATATCTTTTTTCATTGTTTCCGCATTATTCATTAAATTTTGTAGTTCAGTTGTTGATATTTTTCCTGTTCTTGTTGCTTCTTTTGCTTTTTTTATGATTTCATCTAAACTTTCAACATCTTTCCCTGCAATAATATCATCTCTTAATTGTTCGTAATCACTTTTTTGTGCTTCATCTTTTATTCTCTTTTTAAATACATTTGATGCTTTTGATGTTTTTTCTTCAACATTATCTTCTTTTTCTTTTCCATTTCCTAATTTCTTTTGTTTTACTCTAGCCATCATTCTTTTTATAGGATTTGGTTCATATTCTACTCCATCAGTAAATTCTGCAATTTCATTTTCTCTATTTTCTTCTGCAACTTTTGCTATTTGATCTCTTACCCCTCTATTCCAAGGCAAGAATGCCCATTTTGATAGGTCTTTCATATTATATTCAATTGTAAAATCTAGATTTTCCTTTGTTGCACTTCCTGTAGCCAAATTAATTATTGCTTTTTGTGCTTGTTTTTCTGTAAGCATATTCCTTTTACGTAATTCAATAACACCTTCTATAATTGCAGGATCTACATTTTCTGCTATATCATTAAGTGTTTCTTCTTTTCCTTTTGCAAATATCGTTTTAAGGTTTGCTATTTTATCCTCATTATCTTTTTTAAATATTTTACCAATTTTTCCAACTCCGAAAAAATTTTGTTTATTTGTAATTGTAACTTTTCTTGCAATAACTATTCCTGGTTTTTCTGCTTCTTTTTCTTCATTTTCATCTATGCCTGTCTCAGGTTGTTCACTTCCATTTTTTTCTGTATCTACTTTAGGTTGTTCGTTTTGAGAATTTCCATTTTTACCTTCTTGTTCTTCTAATTGAGTTTGTCTTAAAATATTTTCTTCTAGTCCATTAATATCATTATTATTTGGTTGTGAATTACCTTCACGTGATTGTTCACTAGAAGTTTGTGATTGTGAATTTGGTTGTTGTTCTGACACTTGTTTTGTTTCAACATTTTTAGCTTCTTTTTCTTCTGGTTTCATATTATTCCATGCTTTAGCAACTTCGCCCATTCTTTCTTGATCTTTTTGTTTAAATTCTTCTAAATATTTTTGACATTCAACTTGCATTCCATTTAATTCAGTCATATCTTTTTTAAGATTATGAATAGTTGCAATTATTTCGTCTAATTCTTTTTCATTTAAAACTTTACCTGTTGATTTGCCTTTTGCATCTTTTTCGAATTCATATCTAAAATTCATTTTTTTGTCTATATTTTCTTTAAGTTCTTTGTCTTTTTTTGTTATTTCTTCTGATATGTTTTTACTTTCTTGAGTTAATTTTCTTATAGCAGTATCTTTTAAATGATTTTTTTCAATTTTATCCTTTTCTGCTCTAGTAACTTCCCTACCACTTGATAAAACAACTTTTTCATTTTTTAATTCTGCTTTATCACTTTTATTTTTTTCGTTTTTTTCATCAATTTCTGCATTTTGTTTTTCTTTTTCTTCTTTTTCTTTTGAAGCTTCTTCTAATCTTTCTTTTGCTCTTTCAATTAGAACTTTATTTTCTTCTTTTGCTTCACTTTCTAAAACTTCAATAAAGTGTTTTTCATATTCTATTTTTTTGTTAATTTCAGAAAGATCGATTTTTTCTACTTTTTTTACTTTATAAGCATTATCGATTTTCTCAATTCCTTCTTTGTATTCTTTCATTATTTCTTTTACATTATTTTTCATAAAATAACCCCTTTCAGAATATTTTAAATATTCTAACATTTTTAACTCTATTTTAAATTATAACAAATATTAACAAAAATAGCAATAATTTTATGTAAATTACTGCTATTTTTAATAAAAATTTAATATATTTGTAACATTTTAGTAACATTACTCCTTAAAGCATTTCAAACTTCTTTCAGCCAACTTAGTATACCTTTCCCTTTTATCCCTAATCTTTTTACCATCTAATTCAGGTAAAATTCCAAAATTTGCATTCATTGGTTGGAACTTATCATTTTCAGTTGAAATATATTTTGCCAATGCTCCAATTACTGTATATTCAGAAAATACAACCTTATCTTCTAAACTTGTCTCATCATTTAAACTATTCTCAATATTATTTTGCATTTTTATTTTATCATTTACATGACCGTCAACATTCTTTTTAAATAATTTAATTGCATTCAAAGCTGCAACCATTCCAGAAGAAATGGATTCTACATATCCTTCTACCCCAGTTATTTGCCCTGCAAAGAAAATATTATGATTTGATTTTAAATTATATGTCTCGTCTAATAATTTAGTTGAATTGATATATGTATTTCTGTGCATTACACCATATTTTACAAACTCTGCATTTTCAAGTCCTGGAATCATACTAAACACTCTTTTTTGCTCTCCAAATTTCAAATTTGTTTGGAAGCCAACCATATTATAGATATTTCCCTCAGAATTATCTTGACGCAATTGCACTACAGCATAAGGTCTTTTGGCATATCTTGGGTCATCAAACCCAACTGGTTTTAATGGTCCAAAACGTAAAGTGTCTATTCCTCTTTTTGCCATAATTTCTATTGGCATACATCCTTCAAAAATTTCTCTTTTTTCAAAATCATGTAAAGTAACAACTTCCGCTTCTGTTAGTTCTTTCCAAAACGCTTCATACTCTTCTTTATTCATAGGCAAATTGATATAACTTTTCTCTTGATTTTTTTGTTTTTCTTGCCATTCTTCTATGGTTTCATCTTTTTTCTTCTCTTGATCATATCTATTTCCATAAAAAGCAATATCAAAATTAATACTATCTTTTGATATAATAGGTGCAGCCGCATCATAAAAATACAATTTGTCTTCACCTGTCAATTTAGAAATCTGCTTTGCCATTTTCTCTGAAGTCAATGGTCCTGTAGCAATTATAACTATTCCATCATCTGCATTTATTTCACTTTTTGAATCCACACTTTCTACCTCTTTGTGGATAATTTCTATTAATGGATTTGCTTCAATTTCCTCTGTTACTCTCTTGGCAAACAACTCCCTATCAACTGCTAATGCCTGGCCTGCAGGTACTTGAGTTTCGTCAGCAATTCTAATTAATAAAGAATCTAATCTTCTCAATTCTTCTTTTAATAATCCACATGCATTTGTTAGCAAGTTTGATTTAAATGAATTGCTACATACTATCTCTGCCAAATTTTGATTTGAATGTGCTTCAGAATATTTAATTGGCTTCATTTCATATAATTTTACTTTTATTCCTGCTTTTGCAATTTGATATGCAGCCTCACAACCTGCAAGGCCTCCACCTATAATTGTTACATAATCTTTCATTTTTACCCTTTTCCCTTCTTAAGCCACAATACTATCTTTCTTCTTCGTCATACCCCTCTTGTTCCTCTTCTTCAAACTCATTCCATGACTCTGATTCATGTGATTCCATATGTTCTCTTTTTTGAATTTTAAATCTCAACTCTACTAATTGCTTCTTTTTTAGAATCATATCTTTTTTATCATATTCTAATCCTGATTTTTCTAGTTTTTCATATAGTTCAACAATACGTGTTAAAGCTTTTTCCATGTCAGTAACTCTATATATACTTGAATGATCAACCAAATCTAATAATGGATCTAACTCATCCCTTATTGTTTCTTCATATGTTTCCTCTTGCCTATTTTCAAATTTCTCCATCCAATTTTCCATAATATTTCCCCCATTACTATTATTTTATAACAATTCCAATATCCGTTTTGGAACCGATGTCTCAAAAAGAACCGTCCCCAATGCGACATGACATTAACTAAACAAATTCATAATATCATCTTTTGATAATTTATTAATAAATGTAGTCTGCATATTAAGCATATTATCAGTAAGTTCCGCCTTACGTTGTTGAAGTTCATAAATTTTCTCCTCAATTGAATCTTTTGTTATCAACTTGTACACTTGAACATTATTTTTCTGCCCAATTCTATATGCTCTATCAGTTGCCTGATTTTCTGCAGATAAATTCCACCATGGGTCATAATGTATAACCATATCTGCACCAATTAAATTTAGTCCTGTTCCTCCTGCTTTTAGCGATATTAAAAACACGCTTATATCTTTGTTTTGATTAAACTCGTCAACCAATTCTATTCTTTCGTCAACTTTTGTACTTCCTGTTAATTTAAAATACTTAATGTCTCTTTTATTAAGTTCTTTTTCTAATATTTCAAACATTGAAGTATATGTTGAAAATAGCAAAATCTTGTGTCCTGCAGTTATACCATCCTCAACAATTTCCATACATTGGTCTAATTTACTACTTCCACCTTTATAGTCTTCTATAAATAGACCTGGATGACAACATATTTGTCTTAATCTTGTAAGTGCAGCAAGTATTTTTATTTGACTTCTTTCATATCCATTTGCACTAATTTCATCTTGCAATTCTTGTTTTGCTTGAACCAAATATGATAAGTAAATATTTCTTTGTTCTTCTTCCATTTCATTATTTAAAACTGTAATTGTTTTTTCTGGTAATTCTGTTAAAACTTCTTTTTTAGTTCTTCTTAATACAAATGGTTCTATCAACATTTTTAATTTATTCATTGCATCTCGGTCTTCATCTCTTACAATTGGCATTTCATATGTTGATTTAAATTCCTTATAACTAAATAGATATCCAGGCATTATTAAATCAAATATTGACCACAATTCTGCTAATGAATTTTCAATTGGTGTTCCTGTTAATGCAAATCTTGTTTCTGCATTTAACATTTTTATTGCCTTTGCATTTTTGGTTGTATTATTTTTCAAATACTGTGCTTCATCTGCGATTATGTATTTAAAGCAATATTTTTTATCTTTGTACACATCAATATCTCTTTTTAACAAATCATATGATGTTATGATTACATCATATTTTTCCAATTGGTTAATTTCAATTTTTCTTTCTGATGCAGTTCCCCTAATTACTTTTATTTTTAAATCTGGTGCAAATTTTTCTATTTCATTTTTCCAGTTTAATGATAATGAACTTGGTGATACTACTATACTTGTTTTTGCTTCTTCTGTATTTTGCTTATAATCTAATAAAATTGATATAATTTGAATTGTTTTTCCAAGTCCCATATCATCTGCAAGTATGCCTCCAAATTTATATCTATCAAGTGTTTTTAACCATTTAAAACCTGTTTTTTGATATGGTCTTAATATTGGTTCAACTTCTTCTGGTATTTTTTCATCTTCATCCAATAAATTTTTATCTAGCCCATTTATGATATTCTTATATTCTTTATTTTTTACTATTTCTGTGCCTTTTATTTCTTTTAAAAGCTGATTTAAATACAATGTTCTATTTACTGGCAATCTAATTGTTCCACTCTCTAATTCTTTATAATCAACATCTGTTCCTGAAATTAATTTATCAATAAAATCAATTTCATTACTTTCTTGCAAATCAAGAAAACTTCCATCTTTTAATCTATAATATTTTTTCTTTAATTTATATTTTTGCAATATATCTTCTAATTGGTTCAAATCTATATTTAACTTATCCATATCAATTTCCAGAAGATTATTTTCAACTCTTACACCAACTGTTCCTATTTTAGGTTTTGCAACCTCTTTTGATTTGAAATTTTCTGTTGCTAATACTTCAAATTTTTTCATATAATAATTGATATCATTTGTTAAAAATTCATAAATTTTATCCTCATCTGGTAATATGAATTTAAGATTTTGAACATCAAACATAAAACCTGTTTTTCTGAAAATGTTCATTGCTTTTGTTTCTTCAATAAGATTTCTTGAGTATTTAAATTCTTTTTCTTCTTGTGAATTCAATGGATTAAATTCATTCTCTCCATAGAATAGTCTTACATCTGCTACAAGATAATTATTTTTGTCATAGTCTAAAAATACTTTTACTCCTAATTTCTCAGGTTCATATTCTTTTATCTCTTCCAATAATTCAGGTTCTATTTTTATAGCATTTTTTACTTTTGAAAGTACAACTGAAAATAATTCACCTAGTTCATCTTTTCCAAGTGATATCTGTGTTAAAAAATTTTCTCTAAAAACTTTTAATAATCTTAAAGTTGTTTTTTCAAATTCCTTGTTACATCTATATAGATTTTCATCTGTTAAAACATATTTATATTTTTTTCCATTTAAAATTACAATTTTAAAAATGTCAAAATTTGCTATAATTCTATATTCATCATTGTCTATCTTTTCTAATCTAAATGTTAAATCTGGATTTTGGTCTATAAATTTTATATTTTGTTTTTCATATTCTCTTGTAATTAAAACTGTTTTATTTTCTAATGTATCAAACAATTCATCGATCGCTGTATTCCCAATTATGATTGAACTTTCATTTAAAGCTTTGCCGTAATATCTATAATTTGAATTTGCTGAAGAATTTGTGTATGCAATTACTTCTGCATATTTCATTATAAAATTCAACATTTTCTGGCTATTTTCTTCAAACACTTCTTGTGTATGTACAAATTCTAATTTATCACCATATTTATAGAATTCTTTGTTCATCATTCTTACATAAAATTCTGCTAAATTTTTAAGTTTGTACATTCTTTTATTTCCGATTTTAAATTCAATTTTCATTTCTCTAGTAAACTTGTCATATATTATTTGAGGTTCTATTTTTATAGTTCCTTTATTTTTTAATTCGACATCTATGTCTGAATCTATTTCATCTAATTCTTCGTTATATAGTGTTTTTACAATTTGATGGAAACTGTTGTATTTGTTTGCATTTTTGCTGTTACTTCTTTGAATACTGTTTTGCTTTTGGTTTCCATCTGGCATTACATTACTTTCTGAATTTCTTATATCTTGAAAACCTGCTTTATTAAATTCCAATACTGACGCTAAACTGTGTTTGCATACTCCATATGTGTTGTAATAGTCTGGGCAGTCACAATTTATTTCTTCGACTTCTCCATTTTTTACTTCTACATATGTGTCATATTGTTCTGTTCCAAATACTTTTGCATGTATTTCAAAGTTGTTTTCGTTTTCGTATTCTACTTTTGTAATTTGCACTTTTCCCATCATTTGATATTTTTTTGCTTTTTGCGTTCTTGTGCTTCCTGCGTCTACACATAATTGTTCTATTACGTTTTCGTTTACTAGCATTTTTATTCCCCTCTCAATGCACATAATTTTATTAAAGATATGCTTTTTTCTCCTTTTCTTGATATACTATTATATAATATTTTCGTGGTTTTAGCAAGGGGAAGAAAAAGAAAAAAGTTTCAACATTTTTTCTGTCAAAACTTTTTACTCATCAAACATTTGCTTTATCATAGTTCTTTTTACCATCTCTATAATATTTTGCAATAAGCTCATCTAACTCAACACTTAATTTATATGTAATTGCATAATCGTCACCATTTTCAATACTCTTATTCAATTTATCTCTTAATTTACAAATTTCTTCATTTAACATATTCATCTCTCCTTTTTCAATTTTTCTCATTCGTATATTTATAAAATAACACATAAAAATCTCCAAGTCAAGTATTTTCAACGGTTTTTAGCAACTTTCGTACAAGTATTTTCAACATATTTCGACACAGAAAATCAAAAGAAAACAGCATAAAATTTTTTTCAATTTTTATGCTGTTCATTCAACAAAATTTTTATCTAATTTTTTACAACAGATAATATCATATTTTTTTCATTAAACACATCTTTTAACACTTGATTTAAATATTCTACATTTATAGTGTTTATTTCTTCTAAATAGTCAAAACTATTTATGCCTTTAAAATAATCTGACAAAAACATTCTAGAAATATTGACAACATCGTCATATTCTTTTACATATTCACCATAAATCATTTTTTTAGTTCTTACAAAATCATCTTCATTTACACCTTTTTGTATAAACTTTTCAACTTCTTTTTTGAACATTTCATACAATTTTTCTGGTTCATTTGATTGTCCTATAATCAAAATATGTGCATAATTTTTGTCAAATTCATATTCAATACTTGGTACAGAATAGCAATTTCCCATATCATATAATTTTTTGTACAACTCAGAACTTGCTCCAATTAGCAGATTCAACAATATTTCTATTGATATATGTTTTTTAACTTTTTCTTTTTGTTCTGCAGGTACATCTTTTATTCCAATTGCATACAGCGGTTTGCTTACTTCCATATTTTGAACTGCTTTTTCTTTTACAATTTCTTTTGGTTCTTCTTCAAAAATTCTCTTTATTTCACCATTCGCTTTTTTGTTAATTAATCTTTTCTTTATTTCTTCTAATAATTTTTCAGGTTCAAAATCTCCAGATACAACCATTGCCATATTTGACGGGTTATAGAAAGTATTATAACATTTATATAAAATATCTTTATCAATATGGCTTATTGTTTCAACAGTTCCAGTAATATCAAGTTTTACCGGATTTTTATGATACATACACTCTAATGCATTTAAATACACTTTCCAGTCTGGATAGTCATCATACATCATAATTTCTTGACCAATTATGCCTTTTTCTTTTTCAACATTTTCATCTGTAAAATATGGATGTTGAACATAGTTCATAAATTCATCTAATGCTTCATAAAAGTTGTCTGTACATTCATATAAATATGCTGTATGATTATTTGTAGTATAAGCATTTGCATTAACGCCTAGCGCAGTAAGCACATCCAGACTATTTTTGCCATTTTCTTGTTCAAACATTTTGTGCTCTAAGAAGTGTGCTACACCTTTTGGTACTTCTGTAACTTCTGTTTCTCCTGGTACTATAAATTTATTATCATTTGAACCATAGTTTGTTCCCCATATAATATATTTTTTCTGGATTCCTTTTTTAGGAATTATCATTACTGTTAAGCCATTTTCTAATTTTTCTATATATAATTTTTCCTTAACTTTTGAATTCTCAATTATTTGCATTTTTTCGTTCTCCTCTCAATGTATATGTCCTGCTAACACAGTCAAAATTATAATTATTTTTTACTAATCCTTTAAAAAATATACAGTATTAATACTAACCTTATTAGCAACATCAACAACCTTATCTTTAGTAACCTCAGATATTCTCTGCATATATTGTTCAATATTACACTTGCTCTTTGATAATTCTTGACTAAAGAAATATGTTATTTCTGTATCTTGCTCATCATCAATTGTTTTAATTGAAGCTATTATTCCTTTTTTAGCATTCTCAACTTCTTCGTCTGTGAAGTCACCTTTTTTCATATCCTCGATTTGTTGTTTGATTATTTCTAATGCTTTCTCATAATTTTTAATTTCAATTCCACAATTAATAAAAATGTTATTTTTTAATCTATAATAACTTGAACTTGCTGTATATGCAAGGCTTGCTTTTTCACGTACATTTTGGAATAATTTTGAATTTGCACTTCCACCAAAAATACTATTATAAATCATTACATCAAATCTTAGATTATCATCATCAATATCTAAATCCATTCCAATAATAAGTTTTCCTTGTGTTACATCCATTGATTCTTGAACATCGTTTTCTTTTTCTGTTCTTTTTGCTATAATTTCAGGCTCATTATATTGTGGCTCTCTATCTTTTAATTTAATGATGTTTTCATTATTTTTTATGATATTTTCAGTTTCTTCGTCTATTATTCCAGATACAAAAATATCAATTTTACATTCATTTATTAATTGTTGATAATATTCATATAGATTTTTTTCGTTGATATTTTTCATATCTTCTACATATCCATATTTATATAGTCCATATGGTTTATCTTTGTACATTTCTTCTATACATCTATCTAGTGAATATCTTGCCTTGTTGTCTATCTTTCCATCTATAATCTGTTTTATATTTTCTTTTTCCTGTTCCACATATTCTTTTTTGAAACATCCATTTTCTAGATATGGGTTAAATACAAATTCAAATATCTTTTCTAAAGATGTTTTCAACATATTTTCCGCTTCTTGTGGTAAAAATTCATCATTTACTGTTTCGATATAAAATTTCAAAACTTGATTATCTCCAGTTTTATCAAGTCCACAGTCCAAACTTGCTCCATACATTTCTTCTAACTTTTTGTTGATTTCCTCTTGTGTTGTTAAGTTCTTTGTTCCTCTTCTTAAAACTGCCGGTACTAATGCATTTTTAGTAACATTTTCTCTATTTAATTTTGTTGTTAACATTATTGCTATTAAATTTGTTTTGAATTTTTCAGTTTTTATTGTATGAAGTTTGATTCCTTTTTTTATTTCTGTTTGTTTATATTCCACTAATATCATTCCCTTCTTTTGCATTTCTATATCAAAATTTTTAGGGATTGGGGGACGGGTCTCCAATCCCTTTTTATTTCCATTTCTATTTTATCCCAAATGAGTTTTTTTAATACAAAAAAGGCAGAAGTTTTGGATATACTACTCCTATATAAACTTCCACCTTTTTTTATGTAATTAAAATTTTCTTTTTCTTGCTGCCTCTGATTTTTTCTTTCTTTTTACACTTGGTTTTTCATAATGTTCTCTTTTACGAACTTCTTGTAAAACTCCGTTACGAGCACATTGTCTTTTAAACCTTTTTAAGGCATCTTCTATATTTCCATTATTAACTTTGATTTCTGACATTTATATTCCCCTCCTTCCGGTCATACGAAAATGTATGTGGGATTTTTTCTTTTCTTACCCTATATACGTTACTCATTATACATTATTATGGGGTATATTGTCAATAGTTTGAATATTTTATTTTATTTTTTTATAGTCCTTATATTTACTATATGAAATAGCACCTATTAATATGAAAACCATACCTGCAATAACTAAAATGTTACCATTTAAACCTGTTTTAGGTAATACACCCTTGCTTATTGTATCATCAGTTTTCTTTGTAGTTGAATCACCTGTTGTTGGTGTTCCACTGTCTTGTGAACTTCCACCATTTGATTTTCCATCATTATCAGTGCTTTCCTTATCATTTGAGTTTCCACCGTTATTAGTATTTCCTTTGTCATTTGAGTTTCCACCGTTATCGGTATTTCCTTTGTCGTTTGAGTTTCCTTTATCATCATCTGTTATAGATTTTTCTACTACTTTTATTGTAATTTCCGCACCAGTAGATGTATATTCCTTGTCTAAATCTGCTACTTGTATATCTTTTAATTGAACTTTTGTATCCCCCAGTTTAGCATCACTTTTTAATTTTAGTGAAATTGTAAAAACATCTTCATCATTTTTTACAAAATCACCTTTTGATGTTAAGAAACTTCCATTAGTTTCATTATAATCAGGTTTATCCCAATTATTTAAATTTGCAAATGTAACACTTTCGAATATTGTATTATCATATACCAAATTTCCCTGTAATCCTATAATTCCATCTGTAATTCCTGTAATATCCTTTACTTTTACAGTGATTTTTACAGTATCACCTGCTACCGCTTCTGTTTTATCTGCAGTTAAACCTATTTTTGCATTATCTGCTGCATTACTAACATTCGTACTACACACTAACATTATTGTGCTTAATACAAGTAAAATTGTGATTAAATTTTTTCTAATTTTCATATTTTTTTCTCCTTTTGTATAATAATTACACCAATAATATCATACTTATTTTTTTCTATCAATGTTTTTTATAAATTTTTTACAAAATTTTGGATAAAAAATTATATATTTGCTTTTCCTACCAAATACATTTTTAATTTAGCCATATCACTTAATGATACTTTTCCATCTCCATTGATGTCTCCTGCTATTTGTGCTTCTGTACTTAGTTGTTTTTTTCCTATCAAACTAAATTTTATGTTTGATAAATCACTTAATCCAATTTTTCCATCTCCATTTAAGTCTGCTTTTACTATTGCTATATATTTTTCTGTTTCTATTTGTATTTGCATTCCTGTTCCTACAAGTGTATTTGTGTCTGTTATTTCATTGTTGCCTTTTAAAACTTTTATTGTTCCATTTGTTTTTATTTTTTCTTTTAATTGTGCTATCGTTGTGTTTGCCTCTATTTTTGTTAAGTACTCATTATTATCTTTTGTTATTTTTTCATAATTACTAATTTCTATTTTTAATATATTATTTATGTCTATTGTTTTATATGTTGCAACATTTCCAACTGCATCTCTTACTTTTATAATAATTCCTTGTGTATTTTCTGTATATGTTTTAGTATTCTCTTTCTGCCATGTTTGCCCATTATCAAAACTATATGCTTCAGTTGCTAGTCCTGATAAACTATCTTCTGCATTTACTATTAATATTACCTTGTCCTTGGTCCATTTTTCATTTCCTGTTACATTTTTTATTGTTGGCACAGAATCATCTATAACATATTTAATATTATTTTCTTTTGCATATTGTTCTGCATATGAATTACTTTTGCATAATACTGATAAACTGTCACACTTATAAAACGCATGATCACCTATACTTGTCACACTATCTGGTATTGCTATATTTGTTAAACTTGTACATTCATTAAATGCAAAATCTCCTATACTTGTCACACTATTTGGTATTGTTATATTAGTTAAACTTGTACACCTATAAAATGCAGAATATCCTATACTTGTCACACCATTTGGTATTGTTATATTTTTTAAATTACAATACCAAAATGCATAATCTCCTATACTTGTTACACTATTTGGTATTGTTATATTGGTTAAACTTGTACACCTATAAAATGCAGAATATCCTATACTTGTCACACCATTTGGTATTGTTATATTTTTTAAATTACAATACCAAAATGCATAATCTCCTATACTTGTTACACTATTTGGTATTGTTATATTGGTTAAACTTGTACACCTATAAAATGCAGAATATCCTATACTTGTCACACCATTTG